>ENA-ORID01000307-ORID01000307.1-human-gut-metagenome-genome-assembly--contig:-NODE-307-length-9283-cov-6.5531_pt1 | contig 9283 bp, 6 predicted proteins | sample MGYA00243028_ERZ508742 | MGnify/ENA primary metagenome ERZ508742 (study PRJEB26277, sample SAMN04329837) | human gut metagenome | biome: human-associated habitat | host: Homo sapiens | place: USA... | reverse complement strand
TTTTGTAGTATTTTTATTTATTTTTTTATATAATGTAATATTGTATGTTGTTTGATTTTCGATAGTTTGTATTTAAAAGGTGGAAACTTTACAAAATTACTTGTTTTTTCGCTAAGGACCGACGTTTTAATGTTTTTTATCGTTTCTCTTCGAACAGAGGGAGAAAGGGTGAAAACTGCCTTCTAGGGCTTCGATAGATCTTGTTCACAAAGATAGGGTATGTCGGAGTTCGTTTTGCCCAAAAGGGTAGTAAAATCGAGGATAGATTCACAGGTATTTTCTGGTTCCCATGCGAGTGTTATGTGTCCTATTCGGAGTTGTATTTTGTTCGATCTTTACACTCGGTTACTCTACGTTTTGCAGCCAAAAGAAAAATGATTGAAGTTATTTCATCATAGTGCAGCCATCTCTTCTCCCTTATTTTGACTTTACTTTATTGAACGTATATAGGAATACGGGGATAAAGTAAAGTTGGTTTTCATTTGAATAGTAAACTAATCTTGAATATATGTAGTAAGGTTAATTTTGTAGAATAGAAATTTAATTCGTTTGGAAAAATGTCGTGTAATGGGGATGATTCGTTTGAAAAAGTGTAGAGCCTTTATACTGCTGTGTCTTCTAGTCTTGCGATTTTGTCTGCAATCTATCATTAAATAGATAAAAAGTAATATTTTTGCATATTATATGATAAGTTGATTATGACAAAGAATACAATGGGGATTAAGTTGTCTCGAAAATTGGAGCAGAAGATGTCGGTTGTGGGAGAGCAGATAAAACTGGCTCGATAGCGGAGGAATTTGAGTGTGGCTCAGGTGGCGGAACGGGCACTTGTTCCCCGTTGACTGTGTTCCGAATAGAGAAAGGCGCACCGATGGTAGCAATCGGAATATACTTGCGAGTGCTGTATGTTCTGCAGCTTGATGATGATATTCTGTGGCTGGTCAAAGAAGATAAATTGGGAAAAGTTTTGCAGAATTTGAGTTTGAAGACAAGGGAACGTGCTTCGAAGAAAGAGTAAGCGATGAAGACGCTATATGTATATGCCGATTTTGATTGGATCGAAGAAACAGAACTCGTTGGTGAGTTAGGCTATGAATCTCTTCGTAGCTCGGATTGCTATTGTTTTACTCTCAATGATGGATGTTTTGAAAAAAACACGGAGATTTGTTTCTGAGCGATGATCTGAATAATTATCCGGGACAGCAATATACGCAACCGGAGAAAGATATATTTGGATGTTTCTCGGATGCTTTGCCGGGTCATTGGGTGGCGAACGTTGTTGCTGCGACGTGAGCAGATTGTAGCGATGGAGGAGAAGCGACCGGTACGAAGACTGTTTCCTTTCGACTATTTGATAGGTATCGATGACTTTTCCCGAATGGGGGCTTTCTATTGTAGAAATGATTTTCCGTTCGGTACGAAGCTCGGCTAAATCAAGGAATGCGGTTTTTCTTCCATAAGAGAGCCTTTGGGAACTATTTCGTAGGAATAGGCTTTCTCAAAGGCTTGGTGTCCGGCATCTGTCATAAGTCCTCGGTCTTCAAGATTGATACAACGTTCTTTGTTTAACTCAGTCCAATGACTTCCTTTGCGATGAGGTGAAAGCCGCTGTGCAAGGCATCCGTCTGGCAATTTCTTTAGAGTTGAATCAATCCACCCGAAGCACAATGCTTCTTCAACAACTTCAATGTATGGAATACATTCGTATGTGGGCTGTTTAGAGCGTGAAGTTACAACCCAACACGATTTCACCCGATTATGGTTGACCTTCAGCCATTCTCTCAACTCGATGCGGTCTGTGAAGTCTAGTAGATTGATAATTTCCATATTTGCCTCCAACTGATATGTTATTAATCCAACTGTTTTCTATAAACTGAGTCCAATGTATTTCCTTCTTTATCTTTCCATACCAACCAGCCGTTGTTGCTGCTACCAATACAGAAATCTGCGGCAGTACTGGGACTTGAAAAAGTTTTATCTGATGTCAATACCAATATTCCGTTCTCAGTAGAAGTGTAATCTTGAAGCATCTTTTCTCGTTTTTCTTTCCAGTTGAAAGACGGAACCATTGTTTTGGCAACAGTACTTCCTTTTAGGACTGTGAATCCATCGGAACTGTAGAAACCTTTTGCATTGCATCCTCTACCTTTGGTGTAGAATAGATGTTCTTCTTTGGGTTGTGATACTTCAAAAATATTGCAACCGATAAATGATGCCAAAAACTTCACATCTTCGAAAAATTCATTCATTGAGTCCTGTTGATGCTCCGGTAGGTTAGGGGCTTTAGGAATTTGTTTATTATCGCTTAAAACAAAAGCGTTTGCTTTCTTGGCTTCGGCTATAGCTTTATGTTCTAGGTATTGCACATCAACTTTAGTCATATCGGCGTCTTTCGATACAAATATGAGTGCTTTTTGCCAAAACGATTTTTTGCTATCGTGGTCTTTTACACGTTCTTTAAAGTTCTCCGTTTCACCTATATACGCCTGCGGCTTGGTTGATTCATCTTCCCCCAGCAATATATAGAATGCAGGTTTTTGTAACTTCTCTTGTGTATTCAAATAAGAGAGATTAGAACGTGGTACGACAAACATTTGGCAAATTTTGTTGCTAATGAATGCGTATTGAGTTCCTTTTGGGTCTCCATCAATGAGATATGTTGTTACTGTCTTTCCCATAAATATGTCTAAATTCAATTACTTTGAGGTATAACTCATTTAAGAACTGACTTTTCTTAATGCAAATATACACTATTATCGAATATAATTCCCTATATTTGTCTAATAAAATCATATCAAGTAATGAAACTGAATAGAATAAAGACTGTTTTATCCGAAAAAGGTATTTCTCAAACGTGGTTAGCTAAACAGCTAGATAAGAGTTTCAGTATGGTCAATGCCTATGCCTGTAATCGGATTCAGCCTAATTTGGAAACCTTGCAACGGATTGCGGAGATATTACAAGTTGATTTGAAGGATTTGATAACCGATAAAAAAGAAAGGTTGCAATAAATTATTTAATACGGTTAGGAGGTTCTGGTTCCTTTTGTAACCTGTTGCAGATGTGCCTATGAACTTCCGATAATTTACAATATCAAGAACATGACTCCTGAAGAAAAAGCAAGAATAAAGATAGACCAGTGGTTTGCCGATGCTGGTTGGAAAGTAGTCAACAGGGAGGATTATGAACCTACTTGTACGGCTGTAGCCATAAGAGAAGGTTTATTGAAAGGAAATCTTGAGGCAGATTATTTCCTTTTCATTAATGGAAAAGCAGTAGGGGTACTTGAAGCTAAGCGTGAAGAAACGGATGCTTTTGCTTCAGAGGTATGCGAGCAAGCAGCCTTATATGCAAGAAGTGTTCCGAATATCTATCAGGCATATCAAAAGCCATTGCCTTTTATCTTCACTTCGAATGGTAAGGAACTATATTGCTGTGATTTTCGTGAACAAGATTCTTGTTTCAGGCAGATCATGAATATCCCTACACCACATGAATTGGTAAAGAGGCTGGGAATTGAAGATGCATTTGCCGGACTCCCTACATTGAAAAAGAAAGGGCTGCGTGATTGCCAATATGAGGCAGTGACAGAACTTGAAAAGAGTTTCCGTGCCGGGCAAAATCGGGCGTTGATGGTTCTTGCCACCGGTGTGGGTAAAACATATACTGCTTGTCTTGCTGCCTACCGGATGCTTTCTTATACACCAATGCGTAGAGTGTTGTTTCTTGTAGACCGAAATAATCTTGGAAAACAAGCAGAAGGAGAATTTGGAACTTTCCGTCTGACAGAGAACGGGGAGGCTTTCAATACTATCTTTACGGTCAATCGCCTTCGCTCGTCTTCTATTCCTTCTGATAGCAATGTCGTTATTTCTACAATACAACGTCTATTCTCATTCTTGAAAGGAGAAACTATTGAGGATAATGATGATGACGAGAATGAACCTATAGAGGAAGTAACCTTGCCTCCTAATCCCAACTTACCGCACGACTACTTTGATATGATTATCATAGACGAGTGCCATCGCTCCATTTATGGGAACTGGCGCAAGGTGCTGGAGTATTTCGATACGGCAAGATTGGTTGGTCTGACCGCAACTCCTATCCCTGAAACAATGGCATTCTTCAATAATAACTGCATTGTTAACTACACATTGGAAAAGAGTATTGTTGATGGCGTGAATGTGGATTGTCGGGTATATAGAATAAAAACGCAAGTCACAGAAACGGGTGGGGCTATATTAGAGGGTGAGAAATTTAAAGAAGAAACAAGATATACAGGTGAGGTTAAGATTGTAAGTAGTAAGGAAACCAAAATCTATACAAATAAAGAACTTAATCGGAGTATTATCAATCCGGCACAGATAAAGTTAGTCCTTTCGACCTATCGGGATGTGGTTTATACGGAATTGTTTAATGACCCACAACGTGAACCAAATATGGACTTTTTGCCCAAAACATTGATTTTTGCTCTCAATGAAGCTCATGCTACAAATATCGTACAAATAGCTAAAGAGGTGTTTGGACGGACTGATGACCGCTTTGTTCAGAAAATTACCTATTCGGCAGGCGACAGTAACGAACTGATACGCCAATTCCGTAACGACAAGGATTTCCGTATTGCTGTCACCTGTACGTTGGTTGCCACCGGAACAGATGTAAAGCCGCTGGAAGTGGTGATGTTCATGCGTGATGTGGAGTCATTGCCTTTGTATATTCAGATGAAAGGGCGTGGAGTACGTACTATTGGTGATGAGCAACTTCGCAATGTTACCCCGAACGCATTCAGCAAGGATTGTTTTTATTTGGTTGATGCGGTAGGCGTGACGGAACATGCGCAAACAGTGGCACCTATAGATGATGCTCCTACAACAAAGACGATTACTCTAAAGGAGCTATTAGAACGTATTAGTCATGGCTATATTCCTGACGAGTATCTCAAACGGCTTGCTGCAACGCTTGCCCGAATATACAACAAGGCGGATGATCCGCAACGGAAAGAGTTTGTCCGTTTGTCTCATGATGACATGAAGGAACTTTCTGCCAGAATATACGATGCACTGGAGAAAGGCATTCTTCCACCGTTTGTAAGCACTGATGAGCCTAACAATGAACGTAAGGGGCTAGTCGCTCCGCTTGCCAATCATGCAGATGCTCGGAAATATCTTCTTATACTTGCAGCCGGATTCGTCAATACATTGATGCCGGGTGAAGATACGCTTATCTCCAAAGGGTTTTCCATTGAGGAAGCAAAAAATACGACAGAGGCTTTTGAAGATTTTTGTAAAAAGTACTATGACGAAATAGAGGCACTGCGCATCATTTACAACAATGAGGGAGAGCCTATAACCTATTCGATGCTAAAGGATTTGGAGAACAGACTTAAAATGGCAAACAATCATTTTACATCCAAACAACTCTGGAACTCTTATGCCATAGTTAACCCTAAAGTGGTAAGGCGTTCCATTACCAAAGAAGAAAGCGATGCATTGACCAATATCATACAACTTGTGCGCTTTGCTTTCCACCAAATCGAACGATTGGATAGCGTAGTTACTACCTCTAAACAGTTTTTCAATCTTTGGTTAGGGCAAAACCAGCGTGAAATAACTGACAAACAGCGAGAGGTTATCAGTCGTATTGTGGATTACATCGCTTCTAACGGAGCTTGTACTATCAGAGATATTCGTGAAGATGATGCTACCCATGCAGCCCAAATGATTAGAGCGTTTGGCAATATGCAGAAGGCAGACGAGGCACTTCATTCACTTTACACATTTGTAGTTTTAAGAAAAGCAGCATAAAGAAATGGCAACAAATAATACAACAGAGCAATCGCTCACCAAAAAAGTATGGAATCTGGCAACCACTCTTGCCGGACAAGGAATTGGATTCACTGATTATATTACCCAACTGACCTATCTTTTATTCTTGAAGATGGATGCCGAAAATGTAGAAATGTTTGGAGAAGAGTCGGCTATTCCAACTGGTTATCAGTGGGCAGATTTGATAGTACTTGATGGCTTGGATTTGGTAAAACAATATGAAGAGACCCTTAAATTGCTTAGTGAGCAGGATAATCTGATAGGTACGATTTATACGAAGGCTCAAAACAAGATAGACAAGCCTGTTTATCTGAAAAAGGTCATCACCATGATTGATGAGGAGCAATGGCTCATTATGGACGGTGATGTGAAAGGAGCTATCTACGAAAGCATTCTTGAAAAGAACGGACAAGACAAGAAAAGCGGGGCAGGACAGTATTTTACTCCTCGTCCACTTATTCAGGCAATAGTAGATTGTATCAATCCGCAAATGGGGGAAACGGTTTGTGACCCGGCTTGTGGAACGGGTGGATTCTTGCTTACAGCTTACGATTATATGAAAGGTCAGTCAGCAAGTAAAGAAAAACGTGATTTCTTGCGTGACAAAGCTTTGCATGGTGTGGATAATACGCCTTTAGTGGTGACGCTTGCTTCCATGAATCTTTATTTGCATGGTATTGGTACAGACCGTAGTCCGATTGTTTGTGAGGATTCTTTGGAAAAAGAACCGTCAACTCTTGTAGATGTGATTCTTGCCAATCCTCCTTTTGGAACTCGTCCGGTTGGATCGGTGGATATTAACCGCCCGGATTTTTATGTAGAGACCAAGAATAACCAGTTAAATTTCCTCCAGCACATGATGCTTATGCTCAAAACGGGAGGACGTGCAGCAGTTGTACTTCCTGATAATGTTCTCTTTGAGGCTGGAGCAGGTGAGACTATTCGTAAACGCTTATTGCAGGATTTTAATTTGCATACTATCTTGCGTTTACCTACAGGTATTTTCTATGCCCAAGGCGTAAAAGCCAACGTGTTGTTTTTCAGCAAAGGACAACCGACCAAGGAAATATGGTTTTACGACTACCGTACAGATATAAAGCATACGCTTGCCACCAATAAACTGGAACGGCATCATTTGGATGATTTTGTTTCTTGCTATAATAATCGAGTAGAGACATACGATGCAGAAAATAATCCGCAAGGTCGTTGGCGTAAATACCCTGTAGATGAAATTCTTACCAGAGACAAAACAAGTCTTGACATTACTTGGATAAAGCAAGGTGGTGAGGTGGACAACCGTTCATTGGCAGAGCTGATGGCTGATATAAAGGATAAAAGCCAAACGATAAGTGCTGCTGTGGTTGAACTTGAAAAGCTACTTGCGAATATTGAAGAAAATTGAGTTATGGGAAAAGAGGTTTTCACAAATGATAAAGATATAAACGACCTGTTCTTGAAGGTTGTTGACCTTGTCACGCAGGCAAGGGAACGTGTGGCAACAGCCGTCAATATAGCTGAGGTTTATACTAAGTTCCATATCGGACAATATATAGTAGAATATGAGCAAAAGGGGGAGACAAGAGCCGAATATGGAAAGGCGGTGCTGAAAGAACTCTCCAAACGTCTGACTGATAGGTTGGGAGATGGATGGTCATATTCAACGCTTAAGAATATACGGCAGTTTTATATTGTTTTTTCTAAAGGGCTAACCAGTGGTTGTCCAAAGCCGAGTCAAAAGGCTAACCAGTGGTTAGCCGATTATCCGAAGTCAGAGGAATGTATCTCTGAGCCGACATTCGCTCTCTCATGGTCTCATTATCTTATACTGATGAGGGTGGAAAATCCGGATGCCCGCAGTTTCTATGAAATAGAATGTACTCAACAACAATGGTCTAAAAGACAACTCAGCCGTCAAGTAGGAAGCTGTCTTTATGAGAGATTGGCTTTGAGCCGTAACAAAGATGAAGTAATGCGGTTGGCTAAGGAAGGACAATCTATTGGGAAACCATCAGACATTATCAAGAATCCCATCACATTAGAGTTTCTTGGTCTAAAACCCGATGCAGTTTATTCAGAGTCTAAATTAGAGAATGCCATTATCAACAAGATGCAGCAATTCCTATTAGAACTTGGCAAAGGATTTCTATTTGAAGCAAGGCAGAAAAGGTTCACATTTGATGAGCAGCATTTCTTTGTTGACTTGGTGTTTTACAATCGTTTGCTACAATGCTATGTGCTTATAGATTTGAAGATAGACAAACTAACTCACCAAGACCTTGGGCAGATGCAGATGTATGTCAACTATTACGACCGCTATGTCAAACAAGACTTTGAAAAGCCGACAATTGGTATTCTACTGTGTAAGGAGAAGAACGATGCACTAGTGGAACTTACCTTGCCTAAAGATGTTAACATCTATGCTTCTGCTTATCAACTCTATCTCCCCAACAAGGCTTTATTGCAAGCTAAGGTGAAGGAATGGATTGAAGAGTTTGAAGAAAATGAGGAATTAAAGAAACTGGAAGAACATGAATAGTAATTGTGCAGCCAAAACTGCACAATTACAAACAGAAATATAACGATGGATACAAAAGCGTTACGTCAAAAGATACTCGACCTTGCGATACATGGAAAACTTGTACCCCAAGATCCCAACGATGAACCAGCATCAGTTCTGCTCGAACGAATCAAGGCTGAAAAAGAACGACTGATAAAAGAAGGCAAAATTAAACGGAGTAAGAAGTCTGCAAAGTCTTCCGATACGCCCCATTATGAGAATGTGCCGTTTGAGCTGCCGAATTCGTGGGTATGGTGTAGATTGGAAGATATAGCTTATGTTGCATCTGGAAGTACACCAGATAAAACATGCTTTGTAGAGAATGGTGTTCCTTACATTAAGATGTACAATCTCAGGAATCAAAAAATAGATTTTGCCTATCATCCACAATATATTACAGAAGAAGTGCATAATGGAAAGCTCCAGCGTTCGCGCACAGAAGTAGGAGACCTTATTATGAATATTGTTGGACCACCTCTTGGTAAACTTGCAATTATTCCTACAACATTGCCACAAGCAAATTTTAATCAGGCCGCTATACTAATACGACCTTACAAATTTAAAGAGGTGTTGGTATCATATCTAAAAGTCTACTTAGAGGAAATGTCAGAAATAAATTCTATTGCCACACGAGGTTCTGCCGGACAGGTTAATATATCACTGACACAATCTCAAAATATGCGAATACCAATACCGCCTTTAAATGAAGTTAGAAGAATAATTGAAGAGGTGTCTAAGTATGATATTTTGATTGATTCGCTCAAACAAAACATTACTGACATTCAAAATCTTATAGCCTATACCAAATCCAAAATCCTTGATCTTGCCATTCACGGTAAACTAGTACCGCAAGATCCGAATGACGAACCAGCCATTGAACTATTGAAGCGCATAAATCCCG
>ENA-ORID01000306-ORID01000306.1-human-gut-metagenome-genome-assembly--contig:-NODE-306-length-9287-cov-9.85518_pt1 | contig 9287 bp, 6 predicted proteins | sample MGYA00243028_ERZ508742 | MGnify/ENA primary metagenome ERZ508742 (study PRJEB26277, sample SAMN04329837) | human gut metagenome | biome: human-associated habitat | host: Homo sapiens | place: USA... | reverse complement strand
CTTTCCTATGTGGACTTGAAAGCCATAACATACGATAATATCCATACCGACTCCGACGGCGGTACATGGCTGATGGGCAACCGTATAAAAACGGGAGTGGCGTATGTCGTAAAATTATTGCCCATTGCTATCGAACTGATTGAAAAATATAGGGGTACGGATGAAAAGAAAGACTCCCCGAATGTGTCTTTCCGGTAGGTGAATACAATGCCATGCGGCTCAGTCTTGGAATCATAGGCAGGAAATGCAACTCCGGGGCGAGGTCACCCCGCACATCGGACGCCACGCATTTGCCGTTCTGGCCATACTCAAGGGGATGCTGCTGGAAACTCTTCAGAAAGTGTTTGGGCATAAGTCCATCACATACGTCCTGCGCATCCATTCACTTGTCCGGCGCAGGCGGGGCAATCTTTTTCTGGAAGTCGCCCATCTGTACGACCAGCGTGCTGACCAGCTTTCTCAACTCCTAATACGCGCTTGTTTCAATAATTGTCAGTTCCATACTAAAATTCTTTTTAAGATTCTGAATATGCGACAAAGTAACGCACATCCTATATCCTTTCCAAACAGATAATATCAGAGTCTTCCGTTGGCGTGCATTGGCGTATCCAACGTTAAAAGAGAAGGTCCTTCACCTGCATCCATGCGGCAACGGAACTTCCATTCCCTTACTTGTTTTCCATAAATTTATAGGATTAATTTCTGGTGCATGATATTAATAGTCATTATTCTGTCTGCTTTTTTTGCTTGCATAATTGCAGCTAACAGTTATCTATTCCAGAACGCATTGTTATGGAAAATGGCAAGCTGTTTTGTTGGTTTATGGATATTGTGTATGATAATTACCGTCTTCGTTTGTCGTAAACTTGAATGCTCTAATTAAAACAGTACGGTTGTCATGCTTTGTGTGTTTTATTATAAATATTATGAATTATTTGGAATTGATATGTAATATAGATAATTTTGCAGTCGGGAAATGGTTTCGGGAGGTTTACGCCTTCCGAATGAAAAGGGAACCCGGTGAAAATCCGGGACAGTACCCGCTGCTGTGAGTCCACAAAAACGGACATCGAACTTTTGCCACTGGTGTAATACCGGGAAGGCACGATGACCGGGACGAGTCAGAAGACCTGCCATGACCGGAATGAGATTTACACCTGCGGGATATACGGGTCGTAATCAAATAAGGAATAGCTCATCGGCCATTCAATATTTGAAGACAGACATATTCCCGTTCGTGTAAGTCCGCACGAACGGGAATTTTTTGTGTTTGTTAATAATATGTTTTACATTAAAATGAGTGACCTATGAAAAGAAAATTACGCTTTCTGGCAGGTGCCTGTCTATTTACCGCAACCGCCTTGTTCTCTGGCTGTAGCTCGGACGATGACTTTTTGATGGACCCGGTTGATTCCGGAACTTCGCAAACCCGTGCTGTGACAAATTCGGACGGTACTTTAACTATCACTTTCGATGATTTCGATCCCGGCATGTTAGCAGGACCTACCTCGGCCGGAGAAAATCTTTATTCGTACCAAGGGTATCCTCAAGTAACCACCATTTACGACAATACTCCGGAAGAATATCTCTTCCTTTCAATGTTTAATACTGTAGGTGGAAGCACAGAGTATTCCAGCGGCGGCATCGCACTTTCCAACTGGAACATCCGCTCCAATCAGTCGGGAAATACCGGAGACTGGTGGTATTCTTATCTAAACCAATGTTCTGTCTATAACACTGCGGTGGAAGCGGAAGGACAGAATAAGGAAGCCGGGCACAGCGGTTCCAATTTCGGTGTCGTTTACGGATATGTGGATGCTTACAATCAGGCATGGATGGCTAAACCAGAATTTTATTTCAATGTTCCCCGGAAATTGGTCGGCCTGTGGATCTGCAACACCTCATACACTTATGGTGTCATTACTTATGGTAATCAGTTCGGTTCTACGGGGGTAGCGACTCCTCTGAAAGAGATGAAAGGGTATTTCCAAGTGAATCTGGAATGTTATGATGCGAATGGCGGTCTGATCCGCACTTACAAACGTCTTTTAGCCGATTATCGTAACGGCCAACAACAGGTTGATCCTATCACGACATGGGATTATTGGGAAATCAATGCCGAAGGGGTGCAAAGTGTGAAATTCAACTTCGAGGGTTCGGATTCGGGAGCATACGGTTTGAATACTCCGGCTTATATCTGTATTGATGATATCACCATACAATAAAAAGAATACAAGGATATCCCTTCTGTCGGGGGTATCCCTGTTATTTTTCTAAAATCCACACATCATGCATCGTTTTCACTATTTTATTATTTCTGCCTGTATGCTGTTCACCTCCTGCAACAAGGATGAAGTCATTACCGAAGAAGTAGGAGGACAACCTATAATAGAACTTGACAGCGAGACCGGTATTTACACGGTCAAGGTCGATCACGAATTGACTATCGCCCCGACATACCAGAATGTTGAAGATGCTCTTTTTGCTTGGACGATAGACGGTACGCTGGTTTCTTCGGGTCCGTCTCTTCAACGTACATGGAATGAATGCGGGGATTTTTATGTCAAACTAAGAGTAGACAATGCGGAAGGCTATGCCGAAGAGGAACTGAAAGTAGAAGTGAAAGAACTCACCCCTCCGGTCATCTCACTGGCACTACCTTCGCAGGGGCTAAAAGTCGTCCGGAATACCGATTACACATTTACTCCCGATATTCAGCATTCGGATGTCGAAGGGTTCAAAATCGAATGGGTACGGGAAGGAAAAATCGTTTCCACCGAGAATACTTATACTTTCAATGAAAAAGAACTCGGTGTTTATACGGTGACAATCAACGCTTCCAATATAGATGGGACAACAACGAAAGACGTAAGCGTAGAGGTCGTGGAAACGATGCCCTACGTTGTCAAATTCCCGACCCCGTCTTACCTGCAAACATCCACGGACAGGTACACTTTTGCCGACCGTCCTGTTTTCCTGCGTCCGTTGTTGGAGTATTTCGACAATCCCCGTTTTGAGTGGAGTGTGGACGGTCAGGTCATGGAAGGAGAAGTGGAACGCATGTTCAAGTTCACGCCGTCCGCACCCGGAGAATACACCGTCTCCTGTACTGTGTCGGAAGACACACCGACGGAAAAAATAAGCAGGAATATCGACAAAGGGAAAACGGCTGTCACTGCCACCGTAAAAGTCGTTTGTGTGGACAAAAAGGAACAAGACGGCTTCCGGGCTTCGGGAAGTTCCAAGCTCTGGAATAAAGTCTATGAATATACCCCAGCTCCCGGCCAATTTATCAACGAGACGAGCACGATAGGCGGTATGACCGGCAACGAAACATCCCCTGAAGCGGCTGTCGCATGGGCAACACAGCGTTTGAAAGACAAACTGCACGTCTCTTTAGGTTCTTTCGGGGGTTATATCATCGTCGGCTTCGACCACAGTATTCCCAATTCGGGTAACCAATATGATTTCTGTGTTCAGGGGAACGCCTTTGACGGCAGTTCCGAACCGGGTATCGTATGGGTCATGCAAGATATAAACGGAAACGGATTGCCGGATGACGAGTGGTACGAACTGAAAGGATCTGAAGCAGGCAAGGAAGAAACAATACAGAATTTTGAAGTGACCTATTACCGTCCGGAAGGCAAAAAAATGGATGTCCAATGGATCAGTTCCGACGGTAGAAACGGCTGGGTAGACTATCTGTCCGCTTATCATACACAAGACTATTATTATCCGGCTTGGATTTCGGAAAACAGTTATACCCTGACAGGCACTTGTCTGGCCGCCCGCAACACCCAAGATTCTCAAACCGGTTATTGGGATAATCAGAGTTATGACTGGGGGTACGTGGATAATTTCGGAAACGACCAGATAGAAGGCGGCAGTACGGTGGATGGAAGCGGACAAAGGAACGGTTTCAAAATTTCCAATGCCATCCATGCCGACGGAAGCGAAGCCAATCTGCAATATATTGACGACCAGATAGAAGGCGGCAGTACGGTGGATGGAAGCGGACAAAGGACCGGTTTCAAAATTTCCAATGCCATCCATGCCGATGGAACGGAAGCCAATCTGCAATATATTGACTTTATCAAAATACAATGCGGTGTTCTGGCCAAAAGCGGCTGGCTGGGCGAAGTTTCTACGGAGGTATTTTCTTTTGAGGATCTAACCAAATAATAAAAATTACAAGTATGAAAATTTATTTTCTTCCCATGCTCCTATCCTTGTTCTTTTTGGGAGCGTGTGACAAAAACGATGAAATTATACCTGAAGATGCAGATGAAAATTTCATCACATCGGTCGTGATGACCGTGGACGGGAAATCGTACACGGCCGACATTACGGACAATACAGTAACAATAACCGTTCCCTATACGGTATCGCTGAACAACGCCGAAGTGGAATTCAAGTACACAACTTCTGCAACAATCATACCTGATCCTGAAACGGTAACGGACTGGGATAACGAACGAACCTTCCGGGTGACATCCTATAACGGAGATGCCCGCGAATATACCTATAAGGTCGTGAAAAGCGAGATAGAATCTGACGGAGATGTGGAGTTGAAGACCACCGAGGAGGTAGCTTCTTTTGCCGCAACCAAAACAACCGTTGTCAAAGGGAACCTGATTATCGGCTCTGATGCGGAAGAGGCAGAAAAAATCACTGACATATCTGCATTGGCATCTTTGAAAGAGGTTACTGGCAACATTGTCATTCGTAACAGTTACAACGGTGCAGACTTGACAGGGTTGGATAATATCGTTTCTGCCGGAGGTTTACAGGTAGGTTCGACCGATGTCGCCTCGAAAGCTACGGAACTTCACATGATTTCCATGAAAGCATTGGAAACGCTCTCCGGAGACATATCGGTATATAACGACCAAGTGACGTATGTCCTATTCGAGAAACTGGCAACTATTGAAGGAAGCGTGATGTTCAATGCGTCGTCGTTACAGAGTTTTGAGTTTCCGGTTCTGACTACTGTAGGTCAGGATCTGAATCTTCAAGGACTCAATGAAGAGAACACAGCAGCCGGTTCGATTGCGTCTTTGGAAATACCGGAACTGACAAGTGTCGGAGGGGTCTTGTCCGTAAACAATCTTGCCAAGCTGACTTCCATGAGCTTCCTTAAGCTGAAAGAGACCGGTGGCCTTGATTTCCATACCGTCCCCGTGATGTTGGAAACCATCAACCTTCCGGAAATCGAAACAGTAAACGGAAGTATTATTATGGAAGCCAATATGGAAGCTCCTCCTACCGGTAGTTTTGTTCCCCAACGAAATGACGTGCTTCAGGCTTTCGGTGGAATGGACAAACTGACAACGATAAAGGGACAGATAAAGATAAAGAATTTCACGGCACTCAAACAACTTCCCGACTGGAGCAAGATCACCACACTTGGAAGCATCACGCTGGATTATCTTGAAGATGTGAGCGGAACACTGCTGTTGCCGAACGCCCGATTTGAAACCTTCGGAGAAACAGCGCCCCAGATTGAAATTATAAACAAGGTGCAGCTCTCCAAAATTGAAACAGCCGAAGATTTGTCAAATGTAAATTTTGTCATCACCAGTCTCACGAATAATAAGTTCCCTGAAATCACGTTCAAGAATATCAAAGACTTCACTTGTAAGCCAACCACCAACAATACCGATTATACCATATCGACAATTCAACATGTATATGGAAATCTAAATGTGACAGGCCAAATGCGAAGCAATGCCAAATTTCCCGACTTGGAAATCATAGATGGATATGGATATATCCAAATACCCATGTTTGCTTCAATCACAATGCCAGTCTTGAAAGAAGTGGGAGGACAGTTCTATTTATCTGGAAATTTTACCAGTTGTAACTTGCCCTTACTATCCAAAGTTTGTTGTTCAGCTTCTCCTGTATATTATAAAGAGGGAGAGGGTTCGTTAGCAATATCTTTACAAAGTAAATCGCTGGATATTCCGGAATTGCTTCACGTAGGAGGTGAAGGGTTGTTCGTTAATAAAGCAACAGGCATTACTTGTGATAAATTACAGACTATAGATGGTACGCTACAGATAAAAAGTGCGACTTCTCTTTCTCAGGAAACACTTTCCATGGAGAAGTTGGAGACCTTGCATGGGGTTGTTTTTGACGGTTTGACGAAATTTACCGACTACACTTTCTTCGGCAAGTTTATAGAAAACGGAATGATTACGGGGGAAAGTTGGAGCGTGACGAAATGTGGGTATAACCCAACCTTCCAAAATATGAAGGACAAACAATATACGCAGCAGGATTAAACCTTATACCTTAACCAGAGTACCCGTAATGATTCGGGTACTCTTTTTTATCCGAATGACAATGAGCAGAACAATACAACGGATTTGCCTTTTTCTTTTCTGCCTGCCAGTTTTCGGCAGTTGCATGAAATGGGATTACGGAGAGATGGAAGATTTCTCTGTATCGGCCTCTGGTCTTTTCATTACCAACGAGGGGAATTTCCAGTACAGCAATGCCACGCTTTCCTACTACGATCCCGCCACGTGCGAAGTGGAGAATGAAGTGTTTTACCGTGCCAACGGGTTCAAGTTGGGCGATGTGGCCCAGTCTATGGTTATCCGGGACGGTATAGGCTGGATCGTGGTGAACAACTCGCATGTGATTTTCGCCATCGACATCAATACTTTCAAGGAAGTGGGCCGTATCACAGGTTTCACCTCACCCCGGTATATCCATTTTCTGTCGGAGGAGAAAGCCTATGTTTCAAGGAAGTGGGCCGTATCACAGGCTTCACCTCACCCCGGTATACCCATTTTCTGTCGGACGAGAAAGCCTATGTGACGCAGATATGGGACTACCGTATCTTCATCATCAACCCCAAGACATACGAGATTACCGGCTATATCGAATGTCCAGACATGGACATGGAATCGGGTTCCACCGAACAAATGGTACAATACGGCAAGTACGTCTATGTGAACTGCTGGTCGTACCAGAACCGCATCCTGAAAATCGACACGGAGACGGACAAGGTCGTGGACGAACTGACCATCGGCATACAACCTACTTCGCTGGTCATGGACAAATACAACAAGATGTGGACCATCACGGATGGCGGTTACGAGGGCAGCCCATACGGTTACGAGGCACCGTCTCTCTATCGTATAGACGCCGAGACTTTCACCGTAGAGAAACAGTTCAAGTTTAAGCTGGGCGACTGGCCTTCGGAAGTCCAGCTCAACGGTACACGGGATACACTTTACTGGATCAACAACGATATTTGGCGAATGCCGGTGGAAGCCGACCGTGTTCCCGTCCGGCCTTTTCTGGAGTTTCGGGACACCAAATACTACGGCCTTACGGTCAATCCCAACAACGGGGAGGTATATGTGGCCGACGCTATTGATTACCAGCAACAAGGTATCGTGTATCGCTATTCGCCGCAAGGCAAGCTGATCGATGAATTTTACGTGGGAATCATTCCGGGAGCTTTCTGCTGGAAATAACGAGGAAGGAGGACAAAAATGAAAAGACATCTTATTCTATTGTTCGTGGGGGTAAGCCTGCCCTTTCTGCTTGCCGCCCAGCAGAAAAATTCCGTCAGCATTACCAAAAGGGTACTACGTATTCCGGAGGTTACGGTGGTGGGCAAACGACCTATGAAGGATATAGGCGTGCAACGAACCCGTTTCGATTCCATCGCCATGAAAGAGAACATCGCCTTGTCTATGGCCGATGTGCTGACATTCAACTCATCCGTTTTTGTCAAGAACTACGGACGCGCCACGTTATCCACCGTGGCTTTCCGGGGTACCTCTCCCTCGCATACCCAAGTGACGTGGAATGGTATGCGCATTAACAACCCGATGCTGGGCATGACGGATTTTTCCACCATCCCTTCTTACTTTATCGATGATGCCTCGCTGCTGCACGGAACGTCATCGGTAAACGAAACGGGCGGCGGCTTGGGTGGGCTGGTCAGGCTCTCCACTTCTCCGGCCAACCATGAAGGGTTCGGGTTGCAGTACGTGCAGGGAGTGGGGTCGTTCAGCACGTTCGACGAGTTTCTCCGCCTGACCTACGGTGACAAACACTGGCAGTCCTCCACCCGTGTGGTGTATTCCTCTTCCCCCAACGACTACAAATACCGAAACCGGGACAAGAAGGAAAACATCTATGACGAGGACAAGAACATCATCGGTTCCTATTACCCGACGGAACGCAACCGCAGCGGGGCTTATAAGGATCTGCACGTCTTGCAGGAAATTTATTATAACACGGGCGAAGGCGACAAGTTCGGGCTAAACGCCTGGTATATCAATTCCAACCGGGAACTGGCGATGCTCAGCACGGATTACGGGAACGACATGGACTTCGAGAACCGCCAAAGGGAGCAGACGTTTCGCGGCGTCCTCTCGTGGGATCGCGTGCGGGAGAAATGGAAGGTCGGTGTAAAAGGCGGCTATATACACACATGGATGGCCTATGATTACAAGCGGGACAAGGGAAACGGCGAAATGGCTTCGATGACCCGCTCACGCAGTAAGATTAACACGTTCTACGGAAGTGCGGACGGGGATTATGCTCCTTCAGAGAAATGGCTGTTCACGGCCGGTGTTTCCGTACACCAGCATTTGGTGGAAAGCGCGGACAAAAATATCATCTCGCAGGAAGGTAACAAGGCTGTTGTCGGGTATGACAAGGGACGTGTCGAGTTTTCCGGTTCCGTTTCTGCGAAATGGCGGCCTGTCGATCGTTTTGCCGCCTCGCTTGTCCTTCGCGAGGATATGTTCGGTACGGAATGGGCCCCGGTTATCCCGGCTTTCTTCATCGACGGGGTACTGTCGAAAAAAGGCAATATCGTGGCGAAAGCATCCATCTCCCGGAACTACCGTTTTCCCACGCTGAACGACCTCTATTTTCTGCCGGGCGGTAATCCCGACCTGAAAAGCGAGCACGGCTTCACATACGACGTGGGGTTGTCGTTCTCGGTGGGGAAAGAAAATGTATATGCTTTGAGCGGTGGTATCAACTGGTTCGATTCGCACATCGACGACTGGATCATCTGGCTACCCACAACCAAGGGATTCTTCTCCCCCAGAAACCTCAAAAAGGTACATGCTTACGGGGCAGAGACCAACGCCCACCTTGATATAATGCTCGGAAAGGACTGGAAACTGGATATGAACGGAACTTTCTCGTGGACTCCCTCGATCAACGAGCGCGAACCGATGAGTCCGGCAGACCAATCCGTCGGCAAACAGTAGCCATACGTGCCGGAGTTTTCCGCAACGGTGACC
>ENA-ORID01000303-ORID01000303.1-human-gut-metagenome-genome-assembly--contig:-NODE-303-length-9344-cov-5.0928_pt1 | contig 9344 bp, 7 predicted proteins | sample MGYA00243028_ERZ508742 | MGnify/ENA primary metagenome ERZ508742 (study PRJEB26277, sample SAMN04329837) | human gut metagenome | biome: human-associated habitat | host: Homo sapiens | place: USA... | reverse complement strand
AAAAGGGAATTCGGTCATAGAATCCGAAGCAGTGCCCGCTACTGTGAAACCCGTCAATGAAAAGCAACTCTCGCCATGCCACTGTTTCCTTTGTAAGAAATGGGAAGGCGCTTTTCAGGGTGAAGCCAGGAAACCTGCCAGGTCTGAACATAGATAATTCACGCTTTCCCGGGGCCAGGAAAGCTAATTATTAATTCTTAAATTATTTCGATGAAAAAGAAATGTTTACTGACAGCCTTATTCGGCTGCATGGTGGTGTGTGCATCCGCCCAGATATCGTTAAGTGGAAAAGTAGTGGATGCCCGTACAGGAAAGCCGGTGGAAGGCGCTAACGTACGTTTGGAACAAACTACAATAGGATGTGCTACCAATCCTAAAGGAGAATTTTTGTTGAAAGACATCAAAGAGGGAACGTATACCCTGCGTACCAGTTGCCTGAATTATGCTCCTGTCACTCAGAAAGTCAGTCAAAGTCAAAAAGAAATGGTGATAAGGCTGAAAAGTACCACTTTCAACATGGATCAGGTAGTGGTAACCGGAACCGGAACTCACCACAAGCTGAAAGACAGTCCTGTACCCGTAGAGGTCATTTCCCAACGTGATCTGCATAATGCCAATCCTTCCAGTTTCCAGGATGCCTTGGTGAATCTGGTTCCCTCTATCTCGGTGCAAACCACCGCTATGGGAACAACCCTATACGTAAACGGACTGCCTGATAAATACCTCCTCGTATTAATTAACGGTAAAAAAGTAGCCGGAGATATTTCGGGATCTATAGATTACGACCGGATCAATATGGATGCCGTAAAACGTATTGAAGTATTAAAAGGAGCATCTTCCGCCCTTTATGGCAGTGACGCCATCGCAGGAGTAATCAATATCATTACCGATGATCCTAAATCTGCATTGAATGTATCTTCCAATACCCGTGTAAGTTCTCACGGACGAATTTCAGAATCAGTCAACGCAGACGCCAATGAAGGAAAATTATCCGCACACTTGAACTATAATTACCGCACTTCGGATGGATGGCAACTGAATCCGTATGAGGAAAGCAAGGGAGAACTGGTGGAAACCACAAAGAAACCGGTCTATAAGAATCATTCGCATAATGTGAGCCAAACCTTGAGCTACGCAGCCACAGAGCGTTTAAGCCTTCATTTAAACGGTAATCTTTTTAGCAGCGATATCGTCCGTACCGGAGCTTACGATTTCAACTACCGGCATCAGTCCTATAGAGTGGGTGGAACAGCCAAATATCTGTTGGCTAAGCGGGCTTCATATATAGAAGGGAATATAAGCACCACCAATTTCCGTTCTTTTTATGACTATATAAATGATGCAAAAACGCATAAAACCGGTGACGAAGTCCTCAGTAAAGACCAGACTTACACCAATGCCAATCTAAAAGGTGTATTCAAAACCCACAAGAACAATACACTTTTTACCGGACTGGACTATGTATTCGAAGGCTTGGAGCCGACTGAAACCAGCAAGATGCTGAATAATGAATACCAAAGTGTTTATACACTGGCAGCATACGTACAGGACGAAGTAAACCTACTGGATGCAATCAGCGTAGTGGCAGGTATACGGTATGCCTATAATGAAAAGTTTATAAGCCAGTTCACGCCCAAACTATCCTTGATGTAACAATATTCAGAACTGAATGTACGTGCATCCTACGCTGCCGGATTCCGTTCACCTACCTTGCAACAAATGTATGCCGTTTCTGAAAGCCGTGGACAAATCACGGTCGGAGACCCTGGCCTGGACCCGGAAAAGAGCAATTTCTATAATTTGAATATAGAATACAATCATCGTTTGTTCTCCATTGCCGCGTCCATTTATCAGAATGACCTGAAAGACAAGATTGAAGCGGAAGATATAGGAACAACGCCCGAAGATATTGAAAACGGCATCACTCGCAGACGCCAGTACCGCAATATAGAAAAGGCACGTGTGAAAGGCTTTGACATAGGTTTTTCAGTCCGTCCCTTCACAGGCTTCATGTTCGGAGCAAACTATATTTACACGGACGGGCGCAACCGTACGGAAGACATCCGTTTGGAAAGAACAGTACGTCACTCTGGTAAGATCAATGCCAGCTGGCGAAAAACATGGAACGATTATACATTCAAAATTGCAATCAACGGACGCTATCAAGGTACACGCTGGTCTAAAACTTACGGCAACGCCCCCGCCCACCAGCTTTGGGATATCAACAAACGCCATTCTTTCAAATTATATTCTGTAGCTCTGGATCCCGCCGTCGGAGTTGAAAACATTTTCAATTACACAGATGACCGTCCTTATAACAGTAATTATGCAACTCTGACACCGGGACGCTCTTTCTATGTCAGTCTGCTGGTTCGTTTCAAGCAATAAAACTATTTTTAGCATGGCTTCTAAAACCAGACTTGTCTATCTGCTCATAACAACTTTCTGCCTGGCAGGTTGCGGCTATAAAAGCCGCAACCCAGTGAGTGAAAACGGGCTATCTTCCGCAGATACGTTTTGCCAAAGGCTTCAAAATAACTGTTCGTCCGGATTGAGTAATGCTTCTGTCCATCTCGGAGCCGAACAATAACCATGCAATACCCGAACTTTTCGCCTTAGTTCCTAAAGGAACAAAAGCCGAGATACCCGATGGCTATACCGTTATTCCGACTCCGACAGACAGAGTAATCTGCATGACCACGCCGCAACTGGCAGGTTTTACCGGTCTGAATGCTTATGACAAAGTGGTAGCGACAAGTACCACCCGCCGGATGCAGAATAAGGAATGGCTTGCCCGATTAAAAGACGGACGGGTGAAAAAGATAGGAATGGAAGGAAACTTTGATACGGAAATCATCATTGCATCCCAACCCGATATCATTTTCGTATCTCCCAACCGCCGGGGAGGGTATGAAGTGATGAAAGAGCTGAACATCCCTCTGGTCCCCTATTGGGCATTCAAGGAAACATCACCATTGGGGCTGTCCGAATGGATCAAGGTAGCAGGTATGTTTATCGGTAAAGAGGAAGAGGCATGCCAATTATTTGCACAAATGGAACAACGCTATAACCTGTTGAAAGCCAAAGTTTCCAATGTAAAACAGCGTCCCAGTGTATTCAGTGGAGAAATGAGAAGAGATACCTTGTATGTACCCAGAGGACAAAGTTTCTATGCCCGCTTGTTTGTCGACGCAGGGGCCGATTACTTTATGAAGGATAATCCTGAAACAGGAGGTGTACTCATGGATTTTGAAACCGTATACGCCCAAGGATATAATGCCGGCTACTGGAGAGTGATGAATGGTTATAAAGGAGAATTCTCTTATGAAGCATTAAAGGCTTCCAATCCACAATATGCTGATTTCCGGGCTTTTAAAGAAAAGAAGGTTATTTATTGCAATCTGGAATGGATACCTTTGTATGAGAATCTTCCCCTCTCACCCGATGTTCTTCTGAGTGACATGATAAAAGCTTTTCACCCGGAACTACTTCCCGATTATCATCCTGTGTTTTATTCGCTTCTGGAAAAAGAATAAGTATTCCAGTTCTCATGCTTATGATAACAAACAGTTTTAATCCGGCTTATCTATTTCACTATTACAAAAATGGCTGAAGTCTCGGACTTCAGCCATTCCGTAAAAGGTTATTCCAATATACCGGCAATATCCTCCGCCATCTGCTTGTCAGTCAACCGGTTGGCTTTCATCAGCTCATCCAGATTATAGCGGTCTGCAAATTCTTTACGAAGTCCGTAATTCAGCACCCGCATTTCAGAATTACCATAATAACGCGCTATCTTCTCGCCGAATCCTCCATCCAGCACCCCGTCTTCCAACGTTACGACAATACGATGCCCCACTTTCAACTCTTCCAGCATCAGTTCGTCAAGCCCTGTTATGTAACGGGGATTAATCAAAGTAGCCTCAACACCCGACTCTTCCCGGAGCTTATTCTTCAAAGCCTGTCCCAAATCATAGAAAGAACCCAATGCAAGAATAGCGACAGTTTCTCCCCTAGCTGTCATTTTGTAGCGGTTTAACTCGCTATAATCCGTGTCAAACTCTTCCTTACGATGCACCACTGCCACTCCCGGCACACGGATGGCAACGGGATATTCCGTCTGGCGGACAGCCCATTCCAACATAGCAAAATACTCTTCGGAACACGTAGGAGCCAGATAAACCATATTCGGGATATTGCTGATAAGCGGAATATCGAAGAAACCCAGATGAGTCACATCGTTCATTCCGGCTACTGTCCCCATAAACACAGTGATCACCGCCGGATTTCCATTGATACACAAATCCTGAGACAACTGGTCATAGCAACGCTGGATAAAAGTACTGTAAACCCCGTACACCGGACGTCCGCCACCGGCAGCGATACCCGATGCCAATGCCACGGCATGTTCCTCGGCAATACCTACATCCACAAACTGACGCCCTGCCTGTTTCCGGCGTTCAGGAGTAAAACCTATCACAGTAGGAGTACCCGAACTGATGGCAACAACCGTGTGGTCCTCCTTCATCTTCTCCAACAAAAACTTCCCGGTCAGGCTATGGTAATCCTCCATACCGCTGCAATCCACCTTCGGCTTACCCGTTTCCAGATCGAAAGGCATCTCCCAATGAAATTCCTCCCGGTCGGCTTCTGCCGGAGCGTATCCCTTTCCTTTCTGTGTGTGAATATGAACCACTGTGGGACGTGATGTATCTTTCACCTTGGCAAAAGCCGCAACCAAAGACGGAATATCATTCCCCTCTCCCACATAAAGATAATCCAACCCCAGAGAACGGAAGAAATTACAGGACGACCGTCCCTCCGTGTCGCGCAGTTCTTTCAGGTTCTGATAGAGCCCGCCGTGGTTTTCGGCAATGGACATTTCATTATCATTAACCACTATAATAAGGTTGGTTCCCATTTCTCCCGCATTGCTCAGACCTTCATAAGCTTCTCCGCCGCTGAGCGATCCATCCCCTATCACGGCTATGATATTCTCGTGTCCGCCTTTCAGATCTCTGGCTTTGGCAAGACCGCAAGCCAGACTGACAGAGGTGGAAGTATGGCCGATAGTGAAAAAATCGTGCCCGCTTTCCCGGGGATTGGTGTATCCGGACACCACATCATAATCCTCCGGATTCAGGAAAGCACCCTTACGCCCGGTCAGCATCTTATGTGTATAACTTTGATGGGATACATCATATACCATCTTATCCGTCGGTGAATTGAATACATAGTGCAATGCTATTGTAGCCTCCACCATTCCCAGATTAGGTCCCACATGTCCTCCGTGAGCACTTAACTTGGTCAATAATGCATTGCGGATTTCACCTGCCAACTGTCTTAACTGTTCCGCAGAAAACTGTTTTATGTCTTGCGGAGAATTTACTTGTTCAATATACATCGTTCTACCTGTTTAAATGATTTCATCTGTTGTCTTGCTTCATTCCGATGCGGACAAAGCCGCTTTCATTTCACAATGCAAAGATAAGCCAGGCCCCATTCATTCTTTGTAGATAAATTACAGATAGAATTACCATTTTTACAGAAAGGAACTGTATCACAAAAACATGGTATTGCAACCCGGTTATCAATTCTGCGAGAGCCGGTAATCACTGGGGGCGACACCTGTTATTTTCTTGAAAAGCACACTGAAGCACTGCACATTAGGATAGCCTAACTTCCGTGCCACAGCAGCAGGCGTATGACCGTCCTGCAACAACATGTGCCTGGCTATATCCAGCCGCTTCAGTTGCAAATATTCCTCCAAAGTCTTGCCGGTTTCAAACTTCAGCAGATCATCGAAGTAAGCGACAGACAAATCAAGCTCTCCCGCCATATAGCCGGATGTGGGCAACTTGCCGCCTTGCAATCTTCCGGATGCGATATATTCCACAAACAAACGTTCCATGTTTTCCAAAAGAGCCTTGTTCTTATTCTCACGGGTAATAAACTGGCGCTCGTAATACCGGGTGCAATAATCCAACAGAAGTTCTATATGCCGGGAAAGAATAATACTGCTATGAGTATCAATGGGATGATGCAACTCATCCTCTATATTCGAGAGGCAACACGTCACTTTCTCTGTTTCACGCCGCGAAAGATGCAGCGCTTCTTCCTTGCGATAATGGAAAAAGGTATAATTTTTAATATGATTCTTCAGTGAGGTGCGGAACAACAGGTCAGGATGAAATGCCAAAAGATATCCTTTATCCGGCAACGTATTCTCCTTACTCATACGAAAGATCTCGCCGGGAGTGAGAAACACCATGGTAGCATTGGAGTAATCATAATATTTCCGTCCGCAGCAGCAACAACCGCCCGGACAATCCTCAATCAGCAAGACAGCATAGAATTCAAACTTCACCGCATCCTCTTCCAATGAAGGATTCTCCAGATTGATGATGCCCACCTGCGGATGCAATGTCTTGCAACCCAGACAGCGGTTACATTCATATACAGTCCTCAAGTCCAACATAGTCTCTTGCATTGCTTGTTACGACAGAATACTATAAAAGAAGGTTTTGTGCCCGATATTCATTCGGTGTACAGCCCACACGCTTCTTGAACAACCGGCAGAAATGCTGCGGATATTGAAATCCCAGTGAATAGGCTACCCTGCTGACGGTTTCTCTCCTGTCGGACATCCGTTCCTTTGCCAGTTCTATCACTTTTTCCTGAATATATTCCTGTGGAGTCTTGCCGGTTTCCTTCTTGAACATATCCCCGAAGTAGTTGGATGAAAGGCACAGTTTGTCAGCAAAGTATTTCACGGTAGGCAATCCGTCACGCTCGGCAAGTTCGCCCTCAAAATAATCGTCAAGCAACCCTTCAAAGCGTGTCAACACATCACGGTTCGAATGACTGCGGGTGGCGAACTGACGTTCATAAAAACGCATACAGTAATTAAGAAGCAGTTCTATATAGTTTACCAGCAAGGTCTTACTATGCTTGTCCACCCCCCGTTCCAGTTCCATACGGATAATCTTCAGGCAATCTGTCATAATATTGCGCTCATCTTCCGAAAGGTGCAGCGCCTCGCTCACTTCATACGAAAAGAAGGTATATTTCTTTATTGTTTTTCCAAGCGTGGTCCCCCGTAACAAATCCGGATGAAAAAGAATGCCAAGCACATTCAACTGCACACGGTCGGTGGTCAATGTGGTTTCCGTTGTTTGTCCCGGAGCAAAACATACCACGGTTCCCTCCTGATAGTCATAACTCCGACGCCCGTATTTGATATCACAAGCTTTCTCCAATTTCAGATAAAGTGCATAAACACCATAGTTCCAGTGCACATAGTCCATCTGCCGGGTAGCCTTGTTCAAATCAATGACACTGACCAACGGATTCAGTGTTTCAAGGCCGTATAGACTGTTATATTGGTCCACACTGGCTAAATTTAATATTTTATCCATCATTCTAACTTGTTTAATGCCTGCTAAAATATAGCTTTTTCAGTTATTTGAATAATACGGTTACAAAAATAGGAGGTTATCCGGACAAGGTTATAACCCCAATTACGGATTATTTTACCTTAGTTACTGAATCTTATCCCATCCGGGAATAAAAAGAAGAGCCGGAATGTTCCTGCCGGACTACCCCTCCATATTATATAGCAGAATCTGTAATTAAGGTTAGGATACCCGTAATTTATCTACAAAGAACCCAAGCAAATATACCTAAATTTGCAACATCATAAAATATTAAAACGTATATTTGAACCAAATAACATAAATCGTATGAAAAGACTCGGATTATTTATGACGGTAATCATGATACTGTGTATTACCGTAAACGCACAGAAACAGAGCAACAGAACATTAGTAGCTTACTTCTCGGCGACAGGTACAACAGAGAAAGCCGCCAAACAGATAGCGGAGGTGACAGGCGGAGCCCTCTACGAAATACAACCTGCAAAGAAATATACCTCCGCCGACCTGGACTGGCACGACAAATCCTCGCGCAGCAGTGTGGAAATGGCAGATGCCTCGTCACGTCCCGCATTGCGTTCCCAGCCCCAAAACTTGGCAGCCTATGATACCATCTATATCGGTTTCCCCATTTGGTGGAACCTGGCTCCAAGAATCATCAACAGTTTTATAGAAAAAGGTGATTTCACAGGCAAGATCCTCATTCCATTCGCTACCTCGGGTGGAAGCCGCATTTCTAACGCCGAACAAGAATTAAAGAAAGCCTACCCCAGCCTGAACTGGCAGAAAGGCAGGCTGATGAACGGTGCTACCAAAGAAGAGATTAAACAATGGACTAAAAAATAAATAGTATGAGAAAGAATTTAGGAGCAAAACCTTTTACCTATCCGCAACCGGTATTTATCATCGCCGCATACGATGAAAACGGTCTTCCCAATGCCATGAATGCGGCTTGGGGCGGTATCAGTGAAATGAATGAAATCAGTATTTGTATCAGCGAAGGTCACAAGACAACGGCCAACATCCTGAAACGCAAAGCATTCACAGTGAGCATGGCAGAAACCGGGCAAATCATCGCTTGCGATTATGTAGGCATTGTTTCGGGCAACAAGGTTCCGGACAAATTCGTCCGTGCGGGATTCCATGCCACCCGGTCGGAATTTGTGGATGCCCCGCTGATTGATGAATTATCCGTAGCTGTGGAATGCAAGCTGAAGGATTACAATCCCGAAACCTGTATCCTGCGCGGCGAAATAGTCAATGTAAGTGTAGATGAACGTGTACTGGATCAGAATGGAAAAGTGGATGCCTCCAAAGTTATTCCTGTCATCTTCGACCCGTTCAATAATGATTATCTGAAAGTAGGAGAAAAAGTGGGTAATGCTTTCTCGGATGGCAAGGCCTTAAAATAACGGAATCCGATATGATACAAACAGCGGAGGCAGCTTCTTCCATACAGAACAAACTCCGGCAAGCCGATTCCTAAGCTCTCACATCCTTGTGACTAAGCCTTTTTGAACGAATGATTTCTATCTCCCAAGCTTGCGGAGTTAACTCCATAGCCTTTGGAGTTATCTCCATAAGCTTGGGAGTTAACTCCAAAGGCTATGGAGATAGAAAGGATACGTTCGTTTAAGCTTAGGGATAGGATAGAAAAGGCTTAACCATACGCATGAAAACACACATCATTCCCACCTACAGGTTTACTGTTAAAAGCAACTCACTCAAAGCACAGGCTATAATTCAAAGCTGCGAAGCATTTTAATCTCGTCCCGCCAAATGGTGTCATCGGGAGTTTCAAGAATAACGGGCATATCGTCAAAACGGGAATCCTGCATAAAGCGGCGGAAGAAATCAATACCAATCAGCCCCTTTCCGATACTGTCATGCCGGTCTACCCGGCTACCCAAT
>ENA-ORID01000302-ORID01000302.1-human-gut-metagenome-genome-assembly--contig:-NODE-302-length-9347-cov-3.87462_pt1 | contig 9347 bp, 9 predicted proteins | sample MGYA00243028_ERZ508742 | MGnify/ENA primary metagenome ERZ508742 (study PRJEB26277, sample SAMN04329837) | human gut metagenome | biome: human-associated habitat | host: Homo sapiens | place: USA... | reverse complement strand
GCACTCTCCGATGTAGGTCTTTTTAGGGCATTTGTATTTTACCCCCCCCCCATTTACAAAGCGTTGGTCTCCAACCCCTTGACTTCATTGGCAAATGCTGTAAATGAAGGAAGACAAGTTTTTTAATTCTTGACAGTTTCATTATTAAATCTAATTTTATTGCATATATATTCTATATTTTTTGCTCTATTTTTCCATGAGATTTTTTCCGCTATTTGCTTATTAGCGTACCCCATGGTCTTTAAATCGCTATAAGGTATATCTTTAATTTCTTGTAAAATTTTTAATATCGAGTATTTATTGTATTCTACTATAAAAAAACCTTTTTCATTTTTTACAAAATCAATTATATCACCATAAGGTGACAATATAACGGGCTTCCCAAATGCTAAATAATCACCTAATTTATTAGGCCATCCAGCTTTAGAAACATTGTTGTCATCTAATAATTGCAAAAACACATCTATATCTTTTAAGGTAGAAACATCTTTAGAATAATCTAACCATCCTCTATATTCAGCAATTTCAGACAATCCTAATTGATTCCACTTTTCGTTTGAGATAGTATTCCCATATAGAATCAACCTGTAACTGTTTTTAACATTTTCACATTTCAATGCTTCTATAAACGGAGCTATCAAATCAATTTCGTGATTATTAATGCCAATGTATGCTATATTTATTTTTCGTTTTTCAACAGATGAATAGGATGGATATAACGGCTTTACATCTTTCACTATAGACCCACCAGGAACAATAAAAATTTTTTCTGAGTCAATTCCATTTTCAACAGCCCTATCTTTCATAAAAGTAGATAATACGACTATAGCATCAGCTTTTCTTTTATCGTTGAGTTCATTATAGCATTCCAGTCTACCGTATGTTAACCTAAACAATCTACTTTTCTTTTTAATATAACCTCCTTTACCAAAGAAATCCCACCACTCAGAAATATAAACAGAATGATAAATAAATCTATTTAATTTACAAGGTAAGGAAGTAAATCTATGTCCACAATCTGCTATACATATTTCAAATTTATGGAACATCGAGTATATCAATCCAAATAAAGTACTCCAAATAGCAAAACCTGAGGATTTCATTTTGGCAGGAAAAAAGTCTGGTAGTACTTTTATTTTAACACCTTGATAGATAATAGTATTTATCTTAAAGAATGAACATTTAGGATTGATTGTTAATAAGGTCACATCATGTCCTAAATCTGCTAATCCTTGTGCCATATAAAAGGTTCGTCCCCATCCATTTTTTCCTTTCATGCCATGATGAGAATAAAGAACTTTCATTATTTATTGATGATTTAGGTAAAATTCTTAATTATTTTCTCCATATCATTTTATTGACAACGCCGGTGTAACTTTGGATGAGTTTAACGGTCTTTGTTGATACGTTCTCATCAACATAGTTTGGCACTGGAATGCCGTTATCTTGATTCTTGTTCATCTCTACGGCTGTATCAACCGCCTGAAGCAATGATTTTTCGTCAATGCCTGCCAATATGAAGCATGCCTTGTCGAGGGCTTCCGGACGCTCTGTGCTCGTTCGGATGCAGATTGCCGGGAACGAATGGCCTACTGACTTGAAGAATGAACTCTCCTCTGGCAATGTTCCACTGTCGCTGACAACGGCAAATGCGTTCATCTGGAGACAGTTATAATCATGAAATCCGAGAGGCTCGTGCTGAATTACTCTTTTGTCTAATTGGAATCCGTTTGCGGCAAGGCGTTTGCGGCTTCTTGGGTGGCAACTATAAAGCACCGGCATATCGTACTTCTCTGCCATCGCATTGATTGCCCGGAACAATGAAGTGAAGTTCTTTTCTGAGTCGATATTCTCCTCACGGTGGGCGCTAAGAAGGATATATTTGCCCTTTTCAAGGCCGAGACGGTTATGAATGTCGCTTGCCTCAATCTCTTCAAGATTATTATGAAGGACTTCCGCCATTGGTGAACCGGTAACGTATGTCCTCTCCTTCGGCAATCCGCATTCTGCAAGATAGCGGCGAGCATGCTCGCTATAGGCAAGGTTGACGTCACTGATGATATCGACGATACGGCGGTTTGTCTCTTCCGGAAGGTTCTCATCCTTGCATCTATTACCTGCTTCCATGTGGAAGATAGGTATGTGCAGACGCTTTGCTCCGATAACTGACAGGCATGAGTTTGTATCGCCAAGAACAAGTACAGCATCGGGCTTTACCTGCGACATGAGTTTATAGGAAGCACTTATGATATTTCCCATTGTTGAACCGAGGTCATCGCCAACGGCATCCATATACACTTCTGGTTCTTTCAACTTCAGGTCTTTGAAAAAGATGCCGTTCAAGTTATAGTCATAGTTCTGGCCTGTATGAGCAAGGATTGTGTCGAAATAGATGCGGCACTTACTGATAACGGCTGCAAGGCGGATAATTTCAGGTCTTGTTCCTACAATTATCAAAAGTTTCAACTTGCCGTTTTCCGCAAATTTTATATCTGAATAGTCAGTTTTTAATTCCATAATATTTTATTTTGTCATTGTATTTTTAGGAGTAAGTGGTGTGTACGGTCCATCCTTAACTTCAAAGATTACCGTTCCGCTTTCAAGGACCTCAATCGTATGCCATTGACCGATAGGAATCTGAACGCCGTAACATCCTTTCAAGGGGTCAAGTTCACGGCTTTCTTCCAACTGACCATCTTCACCGTAAAACAGCACGTTGATTCTACCGCGTAGAACGAAATACGTTTCTGCAGTATGGGTATGGCGGTGAATCGGCAAATCGGTTCCGGGTTCCATAGCGTTCATCAGTCTCTGCGCCTTTGCCTCAAGACTGTCATGCAGATTGTAGTTCATCCGCAAACGGGGACTCGCCTTTGCCTGTGCCGTTACCCCGTCAAGCAATTCTTTGTCGATAACCAACATAACCTGCTATTTTACTACTTTATCGAAATAAGTATCTGGGCGGTTCGGGTCAAAGCACTCGTTACACCAAATCAGAGTTACAAGATTCTCTGTTTCTGAAAGGTTTACAATGTTATGAGTGTATCCCGGGATAGTCTCAACAACCTCGATTTTATCGCCGGAAACCTCAAAATTGACGACCTCGTCTGAATCGACCTTACGCATCTGAATAAGGCCGTGACCGCTGACTACAACGAATTTCTCCACCTTTGTATGGTGCCAGTGCTCACCTTTGGTAATACCCGGTTTGGATATATTCACCGCAACCTGACCACGATCGGCTGTCCTGATAAATTCAGTAAAACTGCCGCGCTCGTCGACGTTCATTTTCAAAGGATACGCAAAACGCTCCTTCGGCAGATAAGTAAGGTATGTTGAATAGAGTTTCTTAGCCAAACCGTCGCCCATATCTGCAACGCCGAGATTTGCTGGCATATCCTTAAACGAGCGGATAATCTCAACAATCTCGCCAAGTGTGCGGGTATGAGTGACTGGAACTTCACAGAAGTTTTCATTGCAATGCTCGTTGCCGTTAAGTGCCGCTATCATCTCATCAACAACGTCGTCTATATAAACAAGATTCATAACAATGCTCGGGTCATTGACGCTAATAGGAAGATCATTCGCTATATTGTTGCAGAAAGTTGCAATGGCACTATTATAGTTTGGACGACACCACTTTCCGAAAACGTTCGGGAAGCGGTAGACAAGCACTTTCGCTCCAGTTTCCGCCGAATATTCAAACATCAACTGCTCGCCAGCACGCTTCGACTCACCGTAAGGATTGTCAAGAACCGCCTGAATAGATGATGAAATCATAACAGGGCAAGTGTTTCCATACTTCTTCAAAGTGTCAAGAAGCACCGACGCAAAGCCGAAATTGCCCTTCAGAAACTCAGAATTGTCCTTCGGGCGGTTAACACCGGCAAGATTGAAAACAAAGTCTGCATTCTTGCAATATTCCTCAAGGTCGGCAGGGTCACTGTCAATATCATATTCATAATCGGCCAAGTCCTCACTGTCAATGCCGTAATTGCGAGCTTTGCCATCGCGGATATTGTAAAGTTGCGAAACAAGATTTCGACCGACAAAGCCCTTGGCTCCGGTAACTAATATTTTCATTGAGATAAAATTTAATTATGATGGAAAAGAAAGATAATGTCTTCCTGTGTGTAAAAGATTTCCTATTGGTGATTTCTCAATAGCGGGAACACTTTGAATAATTGTTCCCCCCCCAAAAAAAAAATACTTTGCGAAGTCGATGGCAACGCAGTAGATTGCCGGTTTTCACACACCGGCTATTCGGAACGGATTTCGCGCGCCTTTGCCTTCTCAATCAAGCCAAAATCCTCCTGAATAAAGCGCAGACGCATCAACTGCTTCTTCATACCCTCAACATCAAGGCGCTGAGTATTGTGGATATGTTACTCGTCAATACGAGAAACCACCTCATCACCCTCAGAGAAGAACTTGTCATAATTTAAGTCACGGTTATCACAAGGAATACGGTAATAATTGCCCATATCAATAGCCTTAGCCATCTCCTCGCGAGTGACAAGAGTCTCATAAAGTTTCTCACCGTGGCGAGTACCAATAACGCGAACCTCAGTATCTCCATATTTCGGATCAACCTTAGAATATATTTCCTTCAGTGCGGTAGCAAGAGTCTCCAAAGTAGCGGCAGGAGCCTTTTGGACAAAAAGATCACCATTATGACCATGGGTAAACGCGTATATAACCAAGTCAACAGCATCATCAAGAGTCATCATAAAGCGGGTCATATTCGGATCAGTGATAGTAATAGGATTACCCTCTATCATCTGCTCAACCCACAAAGGGATAACAGAACCGCGGCTTGCCATAACGTTACCATAACGAGTACAACAAATGGTAGTAGCCGCACCCTCGCCAAGTTCACGACCCTTAGCAATCGCAACCTTCTCCATAAGTGCTTTGCTGATACCCATAGCATTGATAGGATAAGCTGCCTTATCAGTAGAAAGGACCACAACATTTTTTACCCCATGCTCGATAGCAGAAAGAAGAACGTTTCCAGTACCGAGAACATTAGTGCGAGTAGCCACCATAGGGAAAAACTCACAACTCGCCTCCTACTAGAGAGCGGCGACGGCAAAAACGTAGACAACACCCCGCAAAGCAATATCTACAGAAGTCTTGTTGCGGACATTACCGATATAGAACTTCACCATAGAATTCTGCACGCGGTGACGCATATCGTCCTGCTTCTTCTCATCACGACTGAAAATTCTGATTTCCTTGATGTCGCTGTCAAGAAAACGACGTAGCACAGCATTCCCAAAGGAACCCGTACCGCCTGTAATTAACAGGACTTTGTCTTTGAATACTGACATACTATTTATAATGATTTTAAAAATTTATGCATCTTTTCTCCAGCAGATATATGAGAATACGATTGCTCTATTAGCATTTTCCCTTTTTTAGCAACAGCTAATGCTTTCTCATAATTATCTATGATATATTTGAGCTTGTTAGCATAATCCAATGGCGATTCTGGTTTTGCAAAATACATATGTTCGCCATCCTTAAAGTATTTTGATGTTTCTCCAACATTGGTTGATAATACAGGAGTACCCGACATTAAATATTCTCCCAATTTAGTTGGGAATCCTCCGTCTGCACGAACAGTCACAGGTTGGGAGGAAACTAAAATGTCTGCTTCTGATAGAATCTTTGGAACATCATTATATTGAGCAAATCTAAAACTTGTGTTGTTTGCTAATCCCTCTTGCTCAATAATCCTTTCCAATATAGATTTATCTTTTAAATTTGGTTTTCCAAAAAGATACAAATGAACATCATAATTATCTCTTAGCAAGATAGATAAAGCGTACAAAATATTGTCTACATTATCTTTTGATAATTCCATATTTCCCATATAAATTAATTTCTTAGTTTTATTTATAGGCTTTTTTATTATATTATGGAATCGATTGACATCGGTAATGGATGAAATTATAATACCTGGATTGTCTGTGATTTTTTTATAATATTTCAATAAATTTTCGGTCATGGAAATATATCCTGAATATTTACTTAAAATAACACGATAAATCACTTCTTTCCAAAATGGTATTTTATTCTTTAATTTACCTCTAATAGGTGTTGGATACTCATCAAAAATAAAAATAAGTTTTCTCTTAAATAATATATTTAATACCCTCATATACAGCAGGCAAATGAGACTATCTGAGCTTATAATAAACACGTCATATCTTCTAATTTTATCTCTTTTATGTAATTTTACACCTAAGATAAAAAGAGAATAAATCATTTCATATGCATGGAATAGCTTATTACTAAATCGTTTGCTTCTGAATGAATAAAAATATGAAATACCATTAAAAACGCCTTCATTATTATTATTCGCGTTAAAATTATTAGGTGCAATTGACCATACATCAACTTTATCACCACATTCTAATAAGCCCTTAGAATATGAGAAGATACGTGTTGTGGCTGCCATTCCATACGGAATAGGGTATTTACAAATAATGCCAATATTCATGTTTTATCAATTAAATTCTACGATATAAGGAGATAAAATAAACAAATAGAGTAGTATGTTATTTTCTATAGGATTACTAAAAAAACTAATACATACTACTAATAATGAAAGTGTAACAATAATAATTGACTGCCTATATTGATAGAAAAAATTACCAATCGAGTACATAAAAAAAGAGAATGCGAAAATACCCCATGTCACTAATGTGTTTCCCAAGCCATTAACAGTAACAATATGTTTCAAAGCCATATATGAAGTTGTATCTTGGACGCAACCCCAACCTATTGGAAACATCAAAAATTTATCCGTCAACAATTTGAAAGAAAGGATTCTATTGGCTTCATATAGTTTCCTGTAACCTTGATGGTGTACTATTCCCTTTTGTGCGGAGGATATAAATTCTTCGATTTTTGGAAGAAGGAAGTCTGCATTCATCAACCAACCTATTGAAAAAGCAGTACAGATAAGAATAAGTGCTTTTATATAAATATTTTGTCCTTTCAAAAGAAACAGTAGCAAAATGATAAAAAATGCCAAATATCCTGCTGTGGAAAATGTAGTTAAAAGGATTATAGTATATACCTTAATGTGTCTATTCAATTGAAAACCTTGTCGACATATATTATATGCAATCAAGATATTTAAAATCATCGCATATGCACCCGGTTCCCACATAAAACCACTATTCCTGAAGTTTCCATTACCCATATATGTAAAAAAGAAAGCATAGAAATAGTATTTCTGAGACTCCTTCTGATAAAAAATATCAGCGGTAAAAGGACGGAATACAGAAGTAAGGCTATTAAACATACTGGGAAAGAACAAGGATAAGATATAAAATATTGTAGAAAATAAAGACAGTTTATACAAAAATTGCTCATATTTATCCCAAAAGTTATCCTTGCAACAAGATAAACATAAATAAGCAAGATAGATCAAAACAATTTTCCCTATAAAAGGAAAAAAATCTATATTTTTACCAAAATATAATGAGGATATTAGGTTTATTAAAATCCATCCACTTAATAAATAAAAAAGAATATTATTATATAAATTCTTATGATTTATAAAGCTATAAAGAGCTAATAATCCCACAACTATAATTCTAATAAAATCATTACTAGCAATGGACGATGCTCCTGATATCATCATAGTGAGAAAAACAAATATCGCTATTTCTAGCTTTGTAATAGAATTTACTTTACCCATATACTTCGTTTTCCTAAAAAAATATTTTTGATCTGTATCTTAGGCCAAATAGTATTGGCAAATGTTGATATAATAAGTGAAATAATTACTCCTTTTACACCCCAATAAGTACCAAGCAATAAAGCCAATGGAATATGCACAAAAGCCTCTACCATTGTAATATAGAATTGGAGCTTTACACACCCAATACCATTGATTATGCTCCCATATCTAGCCCATGATAATTGGATGCAGAAATACAATAATAGAAGAAACATTAATGATTTATCGGGTTTGATAGTTGATGATAACCACCATTTGTATACAAAATCTGATAATAAAATCAAAACTCCTCCAGCGGCAATCATTATATATGAAATGAATTGTAGTTTTTTTAATATTCCTTTAATCCATTGATAATCCTTTCTCGCATAAGCATCAGTGGCAGCAGACCAAAAAGGAGTCATGATAATCATAAAGGCCATCTCTATCAAACCAATGTATTTGTAGGCAATATTATACTCAGCCACAGAAGTATTTCCACAAGTATGGGCGATTATCAAGTTGTTTGACTGAAATAATAATAAAGTCGTCAATTGAATCCAAAAGAATTTACTCCCAAGAATAACAATCTCTTTTATTTTAGAACGCTCAAAGAAAGAGGGGGTTGGCATATATTGGGGTATCATTTTTCTAAACAGTATCAATGAAAAAATCATCAATACAACGACTGGAGCCATTGATATAATCATTCCCAATTTCAAAAGAGAAACTTCATTGCAAACATTTGTATAAATAAAAATTCCAATGAAAGCGAACAATTGACTAAGCATCAATATCAATGAGGATAATGCCGGCTTTTGTAAAGCGTACAATACAGAATTTAGAAGTTTTAGTAGCATTTGAAATGCTAAACTTGAAAGAACCCATAACATTAATAATGTAAGTTCACCATTAGGAATCGAATGAGCGTTTAGCAGACTATTCCAATTGCAAAATGGAACAATGCAGGCCTCTATGATAAAGAACAAGAAACATAAGATTCCCATTGCACCATAAGTAGTACTCACATATTTTCGAGCATTTATTTCATCTTTACAAGCAATTGATTCCGCCAATTTATTTCTCAGACCATTACCTAACCCAATGTCAAAAAATGCAATCCAAGAAACAATTGTAGTAATTGTCAACCATATTCCATATCTATCTTGATTCAAACTATTAATCAACAATGGAACATAAGCCAAATTAATAATGATGTTGCAAATTTTTATGAGCAACATCCCCAAAATATTCTTTTGTGCCTTTTGAGTTCTGCCTGAAGATGACTTAATAAAACTCAACCCTTTCATATCTTGAAACCTAAAATCACCTAATAATAGGATTATCTAAAAGAATTTTATACAGGAATAATATTCCACTTCTCCTCATACTCACTATGCATTAATATCGCCTTACCCTCTTTCTATTCAAACATCCTTGGCTTTGTGTCATCGTCGTGAAAGTCTGAATAGGAAGTTATATAGTAGTTCATATCTTGCAAGATCCATTCATTTGTATTAGCCAATACGTTGATTCTATGTTTTCGAAATAATGTGTTATTTCGTGACTGATAGGGAATTCGATTCTTCCTATTTTGCCCAACCGAATT
>ENA-ORID01000291-ORID01000291.1-human-gut-metagenome-genome-assembly--contig:-NODE-291-length-9579-cov-6.74727_pt1 | contig 9579 bp, 7 predicted proteins | sample MGYA00243028_ERZ508742 | MGnify/ENA primary metagenome ERZ508742 (study PRJEB26277, sample SAMN04329837) | human gut metagenome | biome: human-associated habitat | host: Homo sapiens | place: USA... | reverse complement strand
GCCCGCAGAAAACTCAAATCGTCCACCAGACTCTCAGCATACGCGCCAAACCACAAGCCAAATGAAGAAGGCATCGCTATCTGCAAATGAGTGTAACCCGGCATTAACACATCCTTATATGTATTGCTTTGAGAAATCAGCACATGAAAAAGTTGCTCCACCTCTTCGGACACTTCTTTTAATTCTGCACGAGTAAACAGCTTCAAATCCACCAACACCTGGTCATAGCGAGAACGTCCACTATGAATTTTCTTTCCGACATCTCCCAACTTACGCGTCAACATCAATTCTACTTGCGAGTGTACATCCTCTATACCATCCTCTATTACAAACTCTCCCTTTTCGGCAGAAGCATAGATATTCTTTAATTCCGCTAATAACATTTCCAATTCTCCGGCTGTAAGCAAACCGATACTTTCCAACATGGTGATATGTGCCATTGAGCCCAATACATCGTGTTTAGCCAGATAAAGATCCATTTCACGGTCACGTCCTACAGTAAAACGATCTATCTCCTCATTTACTCGGACATTTTTTTCCCAAAGTTTCTGTGCCATATTTTTCTTTATTTTTTAATAAGGAATCATCGATAACATCTCAGCCAGTTTATCCACACCATCCTGTAAAGGTTTAGCAACCATCGCCTTCATAAACATATTCACTTCTGCACGAATAGTTACTTTCAGTTTTGCCTGCCCAGCCTCTACAGGCAAAATCTGAATCCACAAATTCATAGGGACCGGAGATTTTTCACTTTCGAATTTAACACATTTACAAGGCTCACGTTCTATAATACGCAAAGTAATGCTTATGCCTTGTACCGTAAAACTTAAAGAATCACAGTCGAACTCCATACCTTGTACCTTGTCAGCCAATTTATCACGTACAGATTCCAAGTTACTTAAATCCGACAACTTATTAAACACCTGTTCCTGACTATAAGGAACATATTTCACACCACTCTCAAATTGTGCCATAATACCTGCTCTCTAAAAACACGAAAAGAACAATCCGGAAATCCATAAAAATTCCCGAACGGTTCTCTTCATATTATATTTGTTTTAAAACTATAACTTATTTGCCTGCCTCCCAATGAGCCGGATCCTTTCTCCAATTATCCAAAACCGGAACATCCTCTTCATTAATATATCCGGTCTTCAAGGCTGAATCCAATACAGCTTCATAATTAGTCAGAGTAACCAAGTTCACTTTTGCTTCCTTGAACGCTTCAATTGCCACTGGGAAACCATAAGTAAATGCAGCGACCATACCAATCACTTCACATCCGTCACGACGGATAGCTTCAACAGCTTTCAAACTGCTGCCGCCAGTTGAAATCAAGTCCTCAATAACTACGACTTTCATACCAGGACGAAGTTCACCTTCAATCAGGTTTTCCAAGCCATGGTCTTTCGGAGTAGAACGAACATACACAAACGGCAGATTCAACTCTTCAGCCACCAAAGCTCCTTGAGGAATAGCCCCTGTCGCCACACCGGCAATAGCATCTACCTGACCGAACTTCTCCAGGACAATACGGCTAATCTCAAGTTTCACAAAATTACGAAGAGAAGGATACGAAAGAGTTTTGCGGTTATCACAATAAAAAGGCGACTTCCAACCGGACGCCCAAGTAAAAGGATTAGCCGGCTGCAACTTGATAGCCTTAATCTTCAGTAATTTCTCTGCGAATAATTTTTCTAAAGTCTTCATAACTCAACTATATCTGATAAATATTGTGCAAAAATATAGAAATACATCGAGATAATGAAAAATCGGACAAGGTATTTTTCTAAAAAATAGTTGTTGTTATCAAGATTCCCCTGCCAATGCCAAAGTAAGTACACTGATACGTAATCCGGGTATGCCACGAAAGGCATCAGCGCAAGAAACAACCGTAGCCCCTGTTGTCAGCACATCATCCACCAACAAAAGATGCTTTCCTTCCAAGCTGCCAGGGAAAATACAGGCAAACAAATTTCGCACGTTTTCCCATCTTGCATATTGTCCTTTATGCGTCTGTGTGTCAGTATACCTGCTTCTTATCACAACTTTAGTATCCATAGGAATACCTGTCACCACCGAAACTCCTCTTGCCAGGCATTCGCTTTGGTTATACCCCCTTAAACGTTTTTTACGTTGATGTAACGGAACAGGAACAATCAAATCTATCCCATCAAAAAAATGAGAACACATAAGTTCAGATGCCATCATCCGCCCCATCACTTCACCCACTTCTTGATTACCATGATATTTCAGTTCGTACAACAACTGTCGGACATTCCCTCCCTTTGCATAATAAAGAAAAGAGGTGGCATGCTCCACCGGTATTTTTCCCCAGAAATTACATTCTACAATATTATCTTTCCGTAAATGAAATTGAGTACGCGGAAGCCCCGACAAGCATTTCAAGCAAAGCACTCTCTCCCCTGATATAAGCTGCCGCCCACAAAGCAGACAACTATGAGGGAAAAATAAATTCCAAAGATCAGTCCAGATAGACATCATCTTCTCCGGTTTGTTTCACACAACGGCAAACAGCCTCCATTTCAAATCCTCTACCAACTGCAAAACGAATCAATTTCCCATTCCGTTCGTATTCCGTACATGCTTTCACACTTCTTCTTTTCTGCTCGATCAAACCAGATAGTATCTCCATATATTCCCGCTCATCTACTTCCTCCAATCCTTTGGCTATAACATCCGCAGGGATTTTCTTCATGCGCAAAGCCTGGCAGATTTTCACTCTGCCCCATTGGTTAAAGCGATATTTATCGCGAACAAAAGCCGAGCAAAAACGCTTCTGGTCAATGTATCTCTCATCCTGCAAATGCCGAACGATTTTCTCCATCATTTCCGGAGTGGCTCCCCATTGTGATAATTTAGCCTCTACATCTGCTACACAACGCTCCATTGAAGAGCAATAAGCTTCTGCCTTATACTTCAAATCATTCTCACTTAATTCTCCCTTCATCTTATTTCTCCGCTTTTATCATTCTATCATTTTGAAAGAGATCTTTCCTCAATTCTATATTTTTGTATCCCAAACCAGCTAGCATATCCACCGTCTCCCGGCCATATTCCTGATTAATTTCAAAATAAAGCCTTCCACCAGACACTAGCATATCCCTACCCAATTCTGCTATTTTCCGATAAAACAGCAACGGACTATCATCCGGCACAAACAAAGCCAATTCCGGCTCCCATTCCAAGACATTAGCACTCATATCCGCCCTCTCCTTTTCTGTAATATAAGGTGGATTGCTGACAATGACATCAAACCGCTCACCTGCAGGAGAAGCAAGCAGCACATCCCTTTGCTCAAGAGTTACACGAACGCCGTTCCGCCTGCAATTACGTTCCGCAACTTGCAACGCCTTTTCTGAAACATCCCATGAAACGACCTCCGCCTCTTCCAGATTCTTGGTCAAAGAAACAGCGATACAACCACTCCCCGTACCAATATCCAATATTTTAACCCGACCATACTTATGTTCCCGTATAATCCAATCTACCAACTCCCCCGTTTCCGGACGTGGAATCAATACATGTTTATTCACTTCAAAAGTAAGACCATAAAACTCTTCAGTGCCTATTATATATTGAATAGGTTCTAGTTTTTGCAGACGGACCAGAATATCATCCAACCGTTTCTGCTCATTCACTGAAAAAGTAGTATCTTTGCCTGCATACAATTCAACAACAGACATGCCGAAGACTTGTGTAAGCAGCAATTTAGCCATAGGCACAAGTTCTGAATCAGGGTAATATCCCTGCAAGGTTTGTTTTATGTAAGATACAACAGGATTCATAGTGTCATTTTATATGCAAAAGTAAGAATTTAAACAAGACTGTTATGACAAAAGATGAAAAATATATTTCCCGTTGTCTGCAACTGGCACACAACGGACTCTGTAACACAGCTCCTAATCCGATGGTAGGTGCTGTCATCGTATATCACGATACCATTATTGGAGAGGGCTACCACATCCGTTGCGGAGAGGCACATGCCGAAGTAAACGCCATACGTTCCGTTAAAGACGAAAATCTTTTGAAGGAATCAACCATATACGTAAGTCTGGAACCATGCTCCCATTATGGGAAGACCCCTCCCTGCGCCGACCTGATTATAGAGAAGAGAATCCCCAAAGTCGTAATAGGCTGCATAGACCCGTATTCCCAAGTAGCCGGCAAAGGCATCGAGAAACTGCGCAAAGCCGGCATTGAAGTAACCGTAGGCGTCTTAGAAGAGGAATGCCGGCACCTGATAAGACGCTTCATAACATTCAACACGCTCAAACGCCCATACATAACCTTAAAGTGGGCAGAATCCGCTGATGGCTTTATCGATATAAACCGCACAGGAGGAAAGCCGATCATACTTTCCAATCCGCTGACCAGCATGCTGGTACACAAAAAACGCGCTGAACATGACGCTATATTAGTAGGACGACACACGGCATTACTTGACAATCCCTCCCTATCCACCCGGAATTGGTACGGCAAGCATCCCGTGCGTCTGGTAATAGACAAAGAATTGACATTACCCCGAGATTTGGAACTTTTCAACGGCAAAATAAAGACATTCGTGTTTACCCGGGAATCCCCCTGTCAGCCAAACGCATTAACAGAATACATATCGTTGGATTTCAACAAAGATATCCTGCCGCAAATAATGGAAGTATTATATCAGAAAAAAATACAATCACTCCTAGTAGAAGGCGGAAGTATTTTATTACAGTCTTTCATAGACTCCGGCTTATGGGATGAAGCCTTCATAGAAAAGGCTCCACTACGCTTAAACAATGGAATACAGGCACCTTCTATTCAAAAAAAACACTTTAAACTGAATAAAATATACTTTGGAAGAGAAATAATGCATGCCGTCCATTCACAAATTCAAAGATAAAATGTGGCTGATTGACCGAGAAAAAGGGCTGGTTTATCTATAAATTAATATAAAACTTGTCCCAAAACTTCTATATAGAAAAAAATCTTCCTACTTTTGCGACTTGTAACAATAGACTCATTTGCAAATGAAAATAAAGTTTTTGACTGTCATCACAAGTCTGCTTGCTGCGGCTTTTATGATTACATCTTGCTTGGACGACAACGAAGTAGAAACAGAATATAGTTCAGAATCAAGCATTACCTCTTTTGCTATAAAAGATAAAATTGAAACTCAATATACCGAAAAGGTTAATGGCAAAGACACAACGCTGACATTCACCGTTGATGGTACCAAATACCCTTTTGCCATCGACCAAGGCACAAGACATATCTACAACGTAGACTCCCTGCCAGTCGGTACAGACATCAGCAAAGTCGTAGTCAGCATAAAATCAGACGGTATTGGCATTTTTATTGTCGCTGAGGACAAAGATTCGTTGTGGAATGATACCGACTCCTTGAATTTCGAAAAGCCTGTCCAATTTAAAGTTATGGCGATGAGCGGAGTCTATGGACCTATTTATAAAGCCGAGATTAATGTACATAAACAAGTTCCCGACTCATTGCAGTGGAGCCATAGAGGAAGTAGTTTCGACAACACTATCCAAGCACAGAAAGCAGTCACATTAGGGGATTATATTTATGTTTTCGCACAGCAAGACAATGGCACCGCTGTTACAAGCACCCACATCAATGACGGAAAAACCTGGACGCCCTTACAGGCTTTACCTGAAAATATGCAAAATGCGGACTATTCTTCTGTCATGGCATGGGGAAACCAATTATACATACTTGCCGACAATGACCTGTACTGCTCCTCTGACGGAAAAAGCTGGAGCAAGATGGGCACTAACACCAAATTCGAGAAGCTGATTGCCGGTGTTCATTCAGAACATAACTGCAAATTGTACGACATAGACACCCTGATTGCCGGCGTTCATTCAGAATATAACCGCAAATTGTACGCCATAGACACAAACAATCATTTTATGGAAAGCACGGATGCTCTGGTTTGGGATACTAATGGCGAGGTTCCGGCCAATTTCCCGAAAAATCAGTTATCATACACAGCTTACCCGTTGGTAACCAATAAATTCATAGACCGTATGGTACTAATGGGAGAAAATCCCATTGCGACCGACACGACCTCTACTGTATGGACCAGACTGACTACAGAAGACAGTTGGGCAGATTATCCTACAGCCGCATACGATAGTTTTTATTGTCCCAAGCTGGCTAATATAGCCATGATTCATTATAACGACCAATTATACGCTTTCGGTGGTCCGGGTAAAAGTTTCGGTAAGGACATTCCCGCTTTCAGCCGATTCTACGGGTCAACGGATCAAGGCATTACATGGAAACCTGTTTCAAGATATGTATTCTTCCCTACAGAATTCACAGATCTATACAACCAGGCAGACGGCAACTATTCTTATGTCGTAGACAAGAATAACTTCTTGTGGATTATATGGAGCCGAAGCGGAGAAGTATGGAGAGGACGAATCAATAAGTTGGGATTCGATTCCAAGGAATAAAGTCAAAGAGAGTCATATAAAATAGATTGCGACATGCCATATAGAGAGCAAATAGACAAAAGCCGTATACCTGCCCATGTAGCCATTATAATGGATGGAAATGGAAGATGGGCTAAACAACGTGGACAGGCGCGCAGCTTCGGACATCAAGCCGGTGCAGAAACTGTACACATCATAGCAGAAGAAGCGGCTAGACTGGGAGTCAAATACTTGACACTATATACTTTCTCTACCGAAAACTGGAATCGCCCGGTAGATGAAGTCGCTGCTCTGATGAGTCTTCTGATGGACTCCATTGAAGAAGAAACTTTCATGAAAAACAACATCAGTTTTCGCATTATCGGTGATACGGCAAAGTTACCGGTAGAAGTTCTGGAACGATTGAACCAATGCATTGAACGCACCTCAATCAATACCGGTATGTGTCTGACACTTGCTTTAAGCTACTCTTCCAAATGGGAAATAACAGAAGCGGTAAGACAAATAGCGGCCAAGATTCAAAACGACAAACTAGCCATTGAGGACATCGATGACAATTTGATAAGTGCACATTTAAGTACAAACTATATGCCCGACCCGGATTTGCTTATACGTACCGGAGGAGAAATCCGCCTTAGCAACTATCTGCTTTGGCAATGTGCTTATTCCGAACTATATTTTTGTGAAACGTTCTGGCCGGACTTCCGCGAAGAAGAATTTTGCAAAGCCATTTATGATTATCAGAAAAGAGAACGCCGTTTCGGCAAAACCAGTGAACAAATATAAAGTTAGATAAAATGCTATATCGTATTTCACTTATACTATTAACGCTTACATGCCTATTTTGCTTTTCAACAGGCAGTTACGCCCAAGAAGCAAACGTAGAAGAAAACGACAATCCAGTCATACTTTATTCCGGAACGCCCAAGAAGTATGAAATCGGCGGAATCAAAGTAGAAGGCGTAAAAAACTATGAAGATTATGTATTGATCGGACTTTCAGGACTATCGGTAGGACAGACCATTGTTGTTCCGGGAGATGACATTACCACAGCTGTAAAACGTTATTGGCGACACGGACTGTTCTCTGATGTACAAATCATAGCTGAAAAAATTGTTGGAGACAAGATCTATTTAAAAATCATCCTGACCCAACGTCCACGTATTGCCGACATTCGTTACCACGGCGTAAAGAAAAGCGAGCGTGAAGATTTGGAAGCCAAACTAGGTTTGGTAAAAGGAAGCCAGATTACTCCCAACTTGATAGACCGTGCTAAAATATTAATCAAGAAACATTTCGATGAAAAAGGTTTTAAAAACGCCGAAGTGACTATTGTAGAGCGTGATTTGGCTGACAATAAAGACCAAGTGGATGTTGATGTAATGATTGACAAGAAAGAAAAGGTGAAAGTCCACAAGATCACCATTGACGGCAACACTGTGTTGAGTGACAAGAAGTTAAAGCGTGTCATGAAGAAGACGAATGAGAAAAACAAACTTGTCAACCTCTTCCGTACCAAAAAGTTCATTGAAGAGAAATACGAAGAAGACAAACAGCATATCATCGACAAATACAACGAATTAGGTTACCGCGACGCACAAATTGTTGTGGACAGTGTTTCTCCGTACGATGACCGTACCGTCGACGTGTACATGAAAATAGAAGAAGGTGACAAATACTATCTGCGCAACGTGACATGGGTAGGTAACACCATTTATGCTTCGGACTGGTTGAACGAGCAACTCCGTATGAAAAAAGGAGATGTTTATAACCAGAAATTAATGACCGAGCGTCTGACCGGTGATGAAGATGCTATCGGTAACTACTACTATAATAAAGGATACGTTTTCTATAACCTTGACCCCGTAGAAGTAAACATAGACGGCGACTCCATTGATTTGGAAATGCGTATTCAGGAAGGTCCTCAGGCCTCTATCAGCAAAGTGCGTATCAACGGTAACGACCGTTTGTATGAAAACGTAGTACGCCGTGAGTTAAGAACCAAGCCGGGAGATCTGTTCAGCAAAGAAGCATTGGAACGTTCTTATCGTGAGATAGCCCAAATGGGACATTTCAACCCTGAAAATATCCAGCCGGATGTACAACCGGACCCGACCAACGGTACGGTAGACATCAACTGGAACCTGGAGTCCAAAGCAAACGACCAGGTAGAATTCTCGGCAGGTTGGGGACAAACCGGTGTTATCGGTAAATTAAGTTTGAAGTTCACGAACTTCTCTATGGCCAACTTGTTCCATAAGAGTGACAACTACCGCGGATTCCTGCCACAGGGTGATGGACAGACATTAACCATCAGCGGACAGACCAACGGTAGTTACTACCAGTCATATAGTGTATCGTTCTTTGACCCGTGGTTTGGCGGGAAACGTCCGAATTCATTCTCTGTTTCGGCTTTCTACTCCATACAGACAGATATCAGCAGTAACTACTATAACTCAGCTTATATGAATAATTACTACAATTATTACAGCGGTTATGGAAATTATTATGGCGGATATAATAACAACTACGAGTCTTTTTATGACCCCGATAAATCTATCCAGATGTATGGAGCATCTATCGGTTGGGGTAAGCGTTTGAGATGGCCGGATGACTATTTTACCTTGTCAGCCGAACTTTCTTACCAGCGCTTTATTTTGAAAGACTGGAGCTACTTGTATATCAAGTTGAACAACGGAGAATACATGTCAACCGGTAATTGCAACAACCTGAGTTTGAATCTGACTTTGGCACGTAACTCTACGGATAACCCGATTTTCCCGCGTCGCGGTTCTGAATTCTCGGCTTCCGTACAGCTGACTCCTCCGTACTCATTGTTCAGTAACAAGGACTACTCGGTATACGGTAAAGATGATTATGATGAAGCGGCAAGTATGTTCAACTGGATTGAATACCACAAATGGAAATTCAAATCAAAGACCTATACCGCTCTTACAGGAGGTCAGAAATGTCCGGTTATCATGACACGTGCAGAGTTCGGTTTGCTGGGTCACTATAACAAGTACAAGAAATCACCTTTTGAAACATTCTACATGGGTGGTGACGGAATGACAGGCTATAGCACCAGCTACGCTTCCGAAACCATTGCTCT
>ENA-ORID01000286-ORID01000286.1-human-gut-metagenome-genome-assembly--contig:-NODE-286-length-9789-cov-5.92161_pt1 | contig 9789 bp, 5 predicted proteins | sample MGYA00243028_ERZ508742 | MGnify/ENA primary metagenome ERZ508742 (study PRJEB26277, sample SAMN04329837) | human gut metagenome | biome: human-associated habitat | host: Homo sapiens | place: USA... | reverse complement strand
GCTCCGGGATTTTCCGTAGTCTGTTTTCTGCCATAACCCGCTTCGGAGCAACCGGAATTCAATAACATTGATGACAGCATTAAAACACCTGCCGATATAAGCGTTCCTATTTTCATATATCTCATATATTATTATTCATTTAGATTAAAAACAAAAACTAACCTAAGAGAGATATCCGCAATCATACTTAGGTTAGTTTTCCATATAGGAAAACGGCAATGCACCGTTTTCCTATCATAACTTAAAACGGATTATCTGAAGTTATCCGGTGTTTTCCATTTACCGGTTTCATCCATCGTATCTGCCACATCCCACCATACTTTAGTACCTTGCGTATAAGCAGGCTTATTCGGATTTCTGGATTCACTGTTCGGATAGCTTACACGCTTAATCAGTTTGGTATTCTCCACCTCACCGCTTGAGTTGTTGCCATAACGCGGCAGCAACAAATAACGGGGATAATCTGTGCGGCGAACCTCAGCCCAACCTTCGTTACCGTTAGGATAAACAGCCAGCCATTTTTGTGTAATGATTTGTTCCAGTTGTTCTTCTCTTGAACCACCATTGAAAGCATCTTTACCTTCCAAATGACTGATATATTCCTCTGCTTTATCTGAAGCAATACCGAAATAGTTCATAGAAGCACGTACACCTTCTTCATACAATCTTCCGGCAACTGCAGCTCCTGTTTCATTGCCCCAACCACGCAATGCAGCCTCAGCTCTCAGGAAAAGAGATTCAGAGTAACCGAGCCAAACAATTTCACGAGCCTGATTCCACCAACAATCGGGAAGCATTTCATCGCTCTTCAGATTAGTCTTCATAGGTGAATACTTCACTGTGTACTTAGAACCGACTTCTTTTGCCCCATTTCTGTATCCGCCGTATTCAGCATTGGGGTCCTCTGCTTTATAATCATCCTTGATTCCCGGATCATAGGGTGAAGGACGGAAGAACAGTATCTTGCAACGGGGATCCAAATAGCAATTCGCTTCTTTTTCATTATACTTGGTAGCGTCCAATCCAAAGATAGTACCTTCCTCATCTGCATTTCGGGCAACCTTTTCAACAAAGCCACTGCCATTGGCATCTACACCCTCTTTAAGAGCCTGATTTTTATAAGCCCACTCCATCTCTTTCGGTAAAACGCAACTTGCACCCCAGCTGAACATCAATGCAAAGATATTCTCATTGCCACCGGTTATCCACTGACGTTTAGGAATCAGTTTCATATTATCTTCCTGGCCTTTCATCAAACCCGAAGGATCTGACAAAGCTTTTTCTCCTTGCTCCCGAGCAACTTCCGGAGCAACATTGCTTACACGTAAAGCCAGGCGTAGACGCAAGGTATTGGCGAAACGAATCCACGGCTCTACCTTACCTCCATAGATGCGGTCGTCCTCAGCACTGAAAGAGTATTGATCTACAGCAGGCGGATTATGCAATCCCGTAATGGCTTGGTCGAGCAATTTAAAGATAATGTCATACACTTCTTTCTGCGGAGTATAAGTAACATTTTCCGTAGGCGGCATCGCACCTTTCACATAATACTGGATAGGAATATCACCATACGTATCGGTTTGTGCCGAAAGCAGGAAAGCGTAATAGATACGGGTTATATAGAACGCATTGTGATAATACTCCTTGTTGCAGAACCAGAAAGTCTTGATAAGCTGGCTGTACTCGGCAATCGTACGGTCGTCATAAAAATGCTTCCAACGGGCAGCAGACCAACCGTCATTATAAGCATACGCCGGTGAATTGTTCAAGAAACCGTTCGAGCCATTATATGCCGCATAGACATCATGCGTCAGATTGGTAGCAGTCTGGTAATCGTTATACAGACCTTCATAAGTAAAGTTGAAGAAAATAGAGCCTAACGCACTTTCTGTTGCCTTCAAACTTTCCAAAGCGCTCTCCGAAATGGTATAATCGATATCAATACCCTCCGGACCGCAATCCATAACCGACGGGTCATAGACAGGTGCGTTCGGATTGGTATTCATTTCTTCAAAATCATGGCATCCGGCCAATGCCAGCAATGAGCAGAGAGCAACGGATTTATATAAATTAAGTTTCATATAATTTTAATATTTGAGTTTTTAAGTTTCCTACTGCATTATCAAGTTTAAAAACCTAAGCTGACAGACAGACCGAATGTACGGGTATAAGGCAGCGCCGCATAGTCGATGGCCTGTGAGAACATGGTTGTATCATAACCACCCTCCGGACTTGTACCCGGTGTATGTTTCAGCAGGTAACAAAGGTTACGAGCCACTAATGATAAGCTTCGCGACAGAATCGGAGTCTTTTTCAACAGTTTTTTCTGGAAATTGTAACCGATTGACTACGCTTTCAATTTGATGAATGAAGCATCGTACAAGAAATCTTCCGCCAGCAACGCACCGTAATACTGGCTTGCCGTAATCTTGGTAGTATTGGGTTGTCCGCTTTCGGTTACACCGGGGAACACCATCATATAATTATCCTTCTCACCGCGATTCTCGGTACGCTTTGCCAAACCGTTACCGGCTGCCACCATCTCGGAATAAGAAAGGATGTCGCCACCGAATTTCATATCGAACATTGCCGACAAGGTAATTCCCTTATAAGTAAAGGTAGGCGATACGGACATAGTCAAATCAGGCTGAATATTGCCGATAGGATTGTTTACGCGTTCTTTCTCATCGTTGATTGTCTGAGGCAAACCGTTCTCACCGATAATGATATTACCGCTGTCATCGCGTTTGTACAGTTTCTGAGCATAGATTTCACCCAGTTTTTCTCCGGCACGTGCACCTACGTTAACGGGGAAGTTACTGTCACCGTTAAAGAACAGGTAGTTCACATTAGCATCCGGTGCCAATTCTTTCACCTTAGATACGTTATGAGCAATATTCACATTCAAATCGAACGTAAAGTCTTTGGTATCCACAATTGTAGAATAAAGCATCAACTCCACACCCTGATTGGTAATCAAACCGGCATTTACCCATTGTCCGCCACTCCAGGGAGCCGCTGCGGGCACTTTCATAATCTGGTTCTTAGTCTTGCTATAATAGTAAGTGAAGTCAAAACCCAAACGGTTATTAAAGAATTTCATATCAAGACCAGCCTCGTAAGAGGTAGCGATTTCCGGTTTCAGATTGTCATTCATCTTCACATTGCTCTTATCCGGAACCAGAATACCGTTGTCGAACTTATAACCATAGGTATTTATCAACTGATAGGGTTCCGTATCCTTACCCACCTGAGCAGCAGAAAGACGCAACTTGGCAAAAGTAACCCACGACGGCAACGGTTTGTCGATGCTCTTCATAAAGTCGGAGATAACAAAACTCAAGTTGGCGCTGGGATAGAAGAACGAGTTGTGTGCCTTTGGCAAAGTAGATGACCAGTCGTTACGAGCCGTAATATCGAGTGACAGATATTCCTTCCATGACATCTGTACCGAACCGAATACGGAATTCATGGCACGTTCACGCTCCACATTAGCAGCGGTACGAAGCAGATTGGAAGCATTGAACATCCACAATCCTTTAGTGTGCATATTACCCACACCGGCAGTAAGGTTCTCGAATTTCTGATACATGAAGTTAGCGCCGGCAGTAAAGCCCAGACGGAAGTTATCAGTCAACTGGCGATCGCCCATCAATACAAATTCGGCATTGCTTTCAAAGAAGTTCTCTTCACCGCGATCCATCTTGTCATCCTTAATCTGGCTGGGGAAAGATTCTCCGCTGATACCGTCACCGCCATTGGTATTCTCCACACGGGTACGATAGTAGTCGAACGCATATTTGGCTGAAAGATGCAACCAATCGGTAAAGTTGATTTTAGCTCCATAATAACCGAAGGCACGCCAGCGCTCGTCGCTGTTGTGACGTTGGTTCAGTACATAATAAGGATTACGGATGCCGGCTGTAGGACCATACCAGTTGCTGTGTACACGGTTCTCCGTAGAATATTGTTTCAAATCGTACAGACGGACATTATGAGGAATACCCATCAACTGATTGATTGCACCGTAGTTACCATACTCCGGACGGTCTGTTGCCTTCGTGCGGCTCAAAGAGATTTTACCGTCCATAGACATCCACTTATTCAGTTCCGTACCGGCATTAAGGTCGATATTCACACGATTCAGTTTTTCATTGGGGAATACGCCCTTGCTGTCCGAAATACCGACAGAAGCACGATAATGAGAAGTTTCCGTACCGTTGCTCACAGATACGTTATGATTTTGAGAGAAACCGGTATCGAAATAATCCTCCAGTTTATTGCCATACTTGGAGTAAGCGTATGTCTCACCGTTCCAAGCCTTTTGCTGGCTGCCGTCAAGAACAGGTCCCCAGCTGCCCGATGCCGATGTAGTATATTCAGCACCGCCATTCGCACCGATTTGTCCTTGTCCGTAACGGGTTTGCTGTTCCAGCGTTTCCGCTACACTGCTCCAGGTGAAATTACCGTTATAACGCACACCAAAACCGGTTTTCTTGGAACCTTTCTTGGTTGTAACAAGGATAACACCGTTACCGGCACGCGATCCGTAAAGAGCTGCCGCATTAGGTCCTTTCAACACGGAAATACTTTCAATGTCATCCGGATTAATGTCGAGTGCTGCGCCACCACGGTCTACACCACCATAGAAGGAAGCATCGCTGTTATTGTTATCGCTGAACGGCACACCGTCTACAATCCACAACGGCTGGTTGTTGTAGCTCAAGGAAGAGTTACAGCGGAAGGAGATTTTGGTAGAGCCGCCCAAGCCGGTAGCCGAGGTGTTCATTTGAAGACCTGCCACCTTACCTTGCAGTGCGCTGGTTACCGACGGGTCGCCGGTTTTATTCAGTTCATCGCTCTTCAGTTCCTGAACCGCATAACCCAGCATCTTCTTCTCGCGCTTGATACCGAGGGCAGTAACCACAACCTCCTGCAATAACTGCGAGTCGTCTTTCATCGTTACATTAATGGCGGCTTGTCCGTTTACATCAATGTCTACCGCTTCATAGCCAATGTAAGAGAAACGTAATTTGGCCGACGGAGCCGAAACATTCAGCGTATAATTACCGTCAATATCTGTAATCGCACCGTTGGAAGTCCCCACTTCCTGAATACTTACGCCAATCAACGGTTCGCCCGTAGTATCCGTAACGGTTCCCGTTACCTTGTGAGTTGCCTGCTGGGCTACCTAGGCAACTGCCGTCTGCGTTTCTTTTTTAGAAAGATACACCACGCCGTCTTCAATGCGATAGCTGACACCCTTTCCCTCGAGCGCCTTGTCCAAAACGGTTTCCAACGAAGCATTCTTCAAATTCACTGCATGTACAGGAATGGAAGCCAGATTGTCATCATAAAAAAATTGGTACTTGGACTGCGCCTTGATCTGCTTTATCATAGTCCCTAAACGGGCATTTGACAAAGCAACATTCAGTTGAGCTGCCGCAATCTGAGAAGAGGTTGCAAACATGGCAAAAATAAGAAATGCACGAAGCAGTTTCTGAAAATTGCACAAATACTTGTTTTTCATACTTGTCTCTTTTAAGATTAAACTAATTACTTTATATTAGATTTTTTCACTACGATAATATAACAACCACACCTATGGAAAACACTTACGCGAGCAAACACTTTTTTTTCAACAAAAAATATTTATCTTACAATCAAAACCTTACAGCTATTTGTTCCGGATATAACCTTCCAGCCGGCTACGCAAAAATTTCAATGCCTTATACATATGAGCCTCTACCGTACGGAGCGATACATCCATGGCTTCGGCAATATCCTTATTCTTCATATTGTGCAAATAGCTGAGCTTAAATACCAGCTTGCATTTTTCCGGCAATTCGTCGATGGCGCTGATGATATGCTTCCTTAATTCCCGGTCTTCTATCCGTTTCAGCACATCGTTATTATCCGGCTGGTAAAACAGGGCGCGCTTATTATACACTTCCTGCATGGCTGCTTCATAGCTGTTCTTGATGTCGCGATGTTTCAACACATTCAGTGCACGGGTATAAACCGCCCGGTACAGAAAAGCTAGTATCTGCTCGCCCACTGTCACACAGTCTTTTCTGTGCCAGAGCTCCACAAACACTTCCTGCACCACATCCTCGGCATCTTCCTCCCCTACCATGCGCGTTGCATAAAACAGCAGATTCGCATAGTATTTCCGGAAAAGTTGCCTGTACACTATGTCAAACTCATCTTCCATATATTATTTCAAGGTAAGCTCAATACCATGCTTTTCCGGGTTCACTTCCCATTTCGAACTCCAGAATACTTCCGTTCATTATCTGCTCATGCGTAATATAACTTTTGTCATAAGGCTTTCCGTCGAGCTTCACCGACCGGATATACCTATTCTTCCCGCTCACCCCATGAGCAAGAACCATAAAGGTTTTGCCATTGGACAACCGCATCCTTACCTCCGGATACAGCGGCGTACCTATTTCATACTCACCGCCAACCGGATTTACAGGCTAGAATCCCATGGCGCTGAATACATACGAGGCAGACATCTGCCCGCAATCCTCATTACCGCACAAGCCGGCGGGCGTATTCTTATACAGCTCACGCATCACCTCCGACGCATACTTCTGGGTTTTCCAGGGTTGCCCCACTTTGTTGAACAGATAAATAACATGATGGCTCGGTTCATTGCCATGCGCATACTGCCCTATCATACCGGTACTGAAAATAGGAAGTTCCTCATCATCGGCAGGGCGGTACGTGAACATACTGTCAAGCTTCTGCGCAAAGCGCTCCTTCCCGCCGGTCAGGGCTATCAGTCCGTCAATATCCTGCTGCACCGACCAGAAATACTGCCAACCGTTGCTTTCGCAAATATACGGCGTATAATCATCCGGCGAGAAACCGTCTATAAAAGCTCCCCTGTCATCACGCGGCTGCATGAAAGATGTCTGCGGATTATATACATTCTTATAATTCTGCGAACGTTTGTAGAATTCATCCGCTATCTGCCGCTCACCCAGCTTCTCGGCCAAGCGGGCTATACAGTAATCATCGTAAGCATACTCCAGGGTTTTGGAGAGCGACCAGTTCTCTGCATTATAGCTATCCGTCACGTTGTAAGGCACATATCCATGCTTCTTATAAAGGCCGATGCCCCGATAATCATCCATATTGGCTGTGGCCACGCAAGCCTCCAAAGCCTTCTTAGCATCAAAATCCCCTATACCTTTCAGACAGGCATCCACAATGACCGGTACGGAGTGATAGCCTATCATCATATCCGTTTCGCTGCCATAAAAATTCCATACCGGCAGGCGACCGTTCTGCTCATAAAAGGCAAGGAAGGATTTCACCATGTCGTTCACACGCGCCGGCTCTATATAAGTATAAAGCGGATGAGAGGCACGGTACGTATCCCATAAGGAGAAAGTGCTGTAATTCGTCCATCCGTCGGCTTTATGTACCTGCCTGTCGGGCCCGTAATAAGAACCGTCCACATCGGCATAGATGGTAGGAGCCAGCATCGAATGGTAAAGAGCCGTGTAAAACTTCACCTTTTCATCGTGATTGTCGCACTCGATTTCTATCCGTGACAAATGCCCGTTCCAGTTTTTGCGTGCGGCAGCAAGGTATTTATCGAAATCATCATCAGGTACTTCCGCCGCCAGATTACGTGCTGCCCCCTCCATGCTTACCCCCGAAATGGCCGTGCTCACAAGGAGCTGTTCTCCCTTTGTTGTCTTAAAGTCAAAACGTGCCATGACCGAAGTCCCGATTCTTTTTCCATCTTTCAGGACTGCTGCCGAATCCAGCCGCATCGTCTCAAAGGGGCGGGAAAAGCGTGTACGGAAAAAGATGCGCTGACCGCGCGCCCATCCGTCAGAAAAACGATAGCCCTGAATAGTAACGGAATCCACTTTCTCTACATAAGAATCTTCCGTAAAGTCCCAGTTCATGGCTTTCCTCAAATTCAGGATAACAGCTGCATCAGCCTGGGGAAAGGTATAGCGCTGAATGCCGCAACGCTCGGTTGCGGTAAGCTCTACGTTGATATCGTAATCTTTCAGGAGCACGCGATAGTAACCTGCGCTTGCGGCCTCATCGGCATGCGAGAACCGGGAGTGGATGCCCAGCGGTTCTTCCGCCTCTTTATAAGGAAGAGTTACCGGCATAAAGGAAATGTCATACAAATCGCCCGCCCCTGTACCCGAAAGATGGGTGTGACTGAAACCGGCAATCGTACTGTCGGGATAAAAATATCCCGAAATGCGGTCCCAATCGGGAAGCCCGTTGTCAGGGCTGAGGTGCACCATGCCGAAAGGAATCTGTGCACCGGGATATGTATTCCCGGTAAAATCTGTACCGATAAACGGATTTACATAGTCTGCATAACATTCGTCTGCGACTTTCAAAGCGTCCCGCTGCATACAAGAAGATAGCAACAGGACAGGCAAGACTGTACAAATGGATCTCAATATTTTCATAATATGATACGGTTAACATATTCAAACTGCCTATTAAAACAACTCAACATGAAATAACACTTATTTCCATAAGTATGTCCGAATACAAATATAAGAAAAACATGTATGTTTTCACACTTTTTGCATATTTTTTCGTCCGTACCCCAAAAACGGATAAAGAAAGTTTTCTACAAGATAAAGCATTCGGAACTCATGTTTTTTATTTATGTTTGCGTAAAAAAACAAATGAACTATACAACTTACCTCTTTGACTTCGATTACACGCTTGCCGATTCTTCACGCGGCATCGTCACCTGTTTCCGCAACGTGCTGAACCGCCACGGCTATACCCACCCGACCGACAACGACATCAAACGCACCATCGGCAAAACGCTGGAAGAATCTTTTTCCATTCTTTCCGGCGTAACCGATACCCGCCAGTTGGCTGAGTTCAAAAAAGAATATATAAAAGAGGCAGATACGCACATGACCGTCAATACCGTGCTTTTCCTTGAAACCAAGTCGGTACTGGCAGCCTTGAAAGATTCAGGCGCCCGCATCGGAATTATATCCACCAAATTCCGTTACCGCATCAAGGAGTTGCTGGACCAGCATTTTCCCGAAGACTTTCTTGACATCATCATCGGCGGAGAAGATGTGCAAACGCCCAAACCATCGCCGGAAGGTCTGCTGCTTGCCATCAGGCAACTCCATGTCACCAAGGCCGAAACACTGTACATCGGTGACAGTACGGTAGATGCAGAAACCGCACAAAAGGCCGGAGTGGATTTTGCAGGTATCACGCACGGCATGACCACCGCCGAAGAACTGAAGAAATACCCGCACAAGAAAATAATGAGCAGCCTGGAAGAATTGTTAGAACGGGAACCATTGCCCGCCGCTGCATCCCCAAGGAACATCAGTGTACGTCGCATTGCGCTTCTGCTGCTCCTCTTTGCTGCATTCGCCGCTTTCTTTTGCTTTCTCATCTTTATATAATGCTTAAGGAAATACCTTGCCACAATTAAATCGTTCCGCTATGGAGAAAGTTTTGTTCTGCCATGGTGGAACAAAATTTCCTCCACGGTGGAACAGAATGTTCTCCACGATGGAACGAATAAGCCTTCGCATCTCCACCGCTTAACGGCACTCCCGGAACATCCCGGCTTATGGAGAAGCATTTGTTTAAGCACGAAATATTAATTGTCTAAAAAAAGAGAAAGAAAGATTTGTCCGTTCCAAATAAAAGAGGTAATTTTGTGCCCGATTATTCCGCACCGGGTTTAATTAAGTGTATTCTAAGTGATTAGAGACCACCCGACGGAGCTAACTTATACATTATATATAAGAA
>ENA-ORID01000281-ORID01000281.1-human-gut-metagenome-genome-assembly--contig:-NODE-281-length-9974-cov-7.97318_pt1 | contig 9974 bp, 8 predicted proteins | sample MGYA00243028_ERZ508742 | MGnify/ENA primary metagenome ERZ508742 (study PRJEB26277, sample SAMN04329837) | human gut metagenome | biome: human-associated habitat | host: Homo sapiens | place: USA... | reverse complement strand
AGGTCAATTATGCCAATTTTCATGTTAGTTTATGTTTTAATATATCTTATAAAGACAAGAAAAACAATCGACACAAACAGACAATAACACATTAATAATCAACAATATAACAAATAAACAACAAGGAATAGTATAGTAAAAAATATAATATATTTACTCTGGAACGCTTAGTTGAATTTATAGTTTCACCAAGGTGAAGCAAGCGTATCACTTGGGTGACTACGCCTCTCCACTTAGATGCCAATGTATTGTCACCTAGGTGAAACCACAAAAGAAGACAGACAAAAGATAAGCATCCGGGATTGTGCGTGTTTTTTCCAGTCATAACAAAGTCAAAAGCCTAACGTACTTCGTTTGGCTTTTGATTTTATAACAGCTTGAAGAGAAATACACAAGAGGCCGAATGCTTACAATTCTTCCATAAACTTGACCAACGAGTGAACAATGCTTCAATCCATATACACCCACGCAGGGTGTGACTATGGTTGTCTATACACGTATTCACCTCGTCATTGTTTCAATCCACACACCCACGCAGGGTGTGACAACGTCCATAATGTATCCGGCGCAAGCTTCCCAGTTTCAATCCACACACCCACGCAGGGTGTGACCTTTTTGTACATTTGCAATGTGTTCAGAATATGTTTCAATCCACACACCCACGCAGGGTGTGACAATCCCTTGCCCCGTTTGACGAGGGTGCATAATCGTTTCAATCCACACACCCACGCAGGGTGTGACTCTAGGTCAATAATAAAGATTACAGAGAGTAAAGTTTCAATCCACACACCCACGCAGGGTGTGACAATGGAGAATTAGATGTTGATTTAGTTGTTTTCCGTTTCAATCCACACACCCACGCAGGGTGTGACAGGACGTGCTGCTCGCGCTGCTTCCCAAGAAGGTTTCAATCCACACACCCACGCAGGGTGTGACTCTATATCTAATAACATATTATAAATCAGCAAATTTAATCCACTGTTATGCGAATCATCATTATTATTCAACTTCATAACAAAGAAATACCCTACAAATAATTTAATCTACTGATTATTAACACATGCGAAGATACTACTTTTTTTGTAACACACCACATTCGCATTATATTATAAGAGCCTCCTCAAGTTTATACGCCGTTTCAACACCTATTACTTCCACCCTCTTATTCTCATTTTTACTAAGAATATAAAAACGAACACTATCAAGAGACATATCAATAATATCCCTAACTCTCCCTTTTAGAAGAGAATATTGCGCTTCCGTCACTACACACTCAAAGACTGAGTTCTGCACCCTCTGTCCATAATCCAGACAAGCCTTGGCCACACATCGTAAACGGCGAGCCCCCTCTTTGCTTGTAGTATCCACATCGTAAGTCACAAGAATGTACATAATTAAAAATCATTTTATAAGAAATACCGGATAATCGTCAATATCCTGCCTGATATATCTTGCCATTAACATAGCCTGCACATAAGGCAGAAGCCCTATTTCAACTTTTTCATTAAGATAAGGATGAATTATCACTTCCCTTTTCCTTGCCTGCCATGCAGTAATAAAAGTCTTTTTCCCTTTATCTGTCATAACAACCCCATTATCACCTTGGAACAAGAAGTCTTTTACTGAAATCTGTCTTTTATTAATCAACGACAAAATAAAACGGTCGCCAAGGTAAGCACGTAACTCTTCCATCATATCTAAAGCCAACGACGTGCGCCCTGGACGGAGTGTATGGAGAAACCCGACGTATGGATCAAGGCCAACAGTTTCGAGAGCGGCCGCAACATCATTGGCTATCAACGTATATGCAAAAGACAACATGGCATTCACCGCATCCTTGGGAGGACGACGATTGCGACCATGAAATGGGAAATCAGTCTTCTGATTAAGTATCAAGATTGGCAATACCTCAAAATAGGCATTCGAAGCCATCCCCTCATAACCAATTAATTCCGTCTTATCTTGAGCCTTCAAAGCATCACGCTTGGCACGTTCCAATACTTGCACCGCCCTATTAATGTCTTCATTCTCACCATAATCACGAATATATCTCCTCAATATATTGCGATAGTTTTGAATCTTACCACCAATCATCAACCTAACCACATGCAACGACCAAGATGCATCGTCCGACAATTGGTACTGCTTTTTGCGTAACAGAACATTCCCTTTCGTAGCACCTTGAACCCTGCTGATGAATCTGCCTTGTGGAGAAAGAAATGTGAGTGATATACCATTGTCACTACACAATTTCATCACACCGGGACTTGCGCCCATATATCCGAACGTAACGATGCCCTCTATATTTATGACAGGAATACGAAACACCTCCTCCTGCTGAACAGATATAACGACATTCAGCCCATCCTTACTAAGATACGCTTCCGGTGTCGTCACATACAAAGTATTCAATAGTTTTCTCATAGATACAGATTTTTAGTAAGGTAATTATCTACCGAAGTACAATTATTTACCATTTCCGGCATGCAGATATCTTTCAGCGAGCACTTGTCACAATGTTTCCCATATTCAGCCTTCGGGATAACCGCTTTACTAAATATATCGTGCATATCCCGGGCACATTGTCTGACTATATTTCGCAGCTCCTCCGTTATATCCACATTAACCCGATGGCGAAGCTCCCCATAAAAGAAAGAGCCGTATGGTATATGGATAGCATACATTTCTTCTATGCACATGATTTGTGCTGCCAACTGCACTTCATCCACCTCGTTTCTTTTCGGTTTGCCATGCTTATACTCCACAGCAACCGGTTGCCATCGCCCCGGAAAGAAGGGATGCAAGAAAGTATTTTCAAGAGATGAGGAAGGAAACAACTCTATGGCATCAGAGATTCCATAGAGTCCAAGTTCACGCGAAGCGATATTCACCGCACGCAATGTTATCTGGTCACCACACTTTTGTCTATAAAACGGATCATCTACATGCTTGTGCAGAATCTGTCCTTCGATGGTGAGACGATTATCATCCCATTGCTGCTCAATGTGTATCAAAGCCCATTGCCGGGGACAGAACCTAAAGTGCTGAATCCCCGACAACATGAGCATATCGTCTTCATTGTACATACGATGGAATTATATCAGTTCCTCAATAGTTACATTTGATGGAGCATTCTCCTTATCTATAGTAACTGAATAGTCGATGAATGAGCGTGGTGCTCCATCGCAGACTTTCTCCACTTTTACCAATTCAAACAACTTGTTGGCGGGAGCATTACCCAATATGGAGTCATGCTTGAAGACTATCAGTTTTTGAGCACTCATCAATCCACGTGCCGCCGAACGATCCACATCGAACATATTCTTTAATGCGTTCCAAAATAGTTCAAGGTCTTCTTCAGAAAATCCTGTCTGTTGTGCCAAGTTGGCGGAGATGAAGCCGTGACAGACATAGAGGCCATAAGGAATGGTCGCTTTACGTCCCTGTATTCCCACTTGTGATTCATAGGTCTTTTCTTCATCACGAGCTACACATACGGTTAATGCATGCTCTGCTGAAACAATCATATCTTGCGAACGGGCAAAAGTCATTTGAATCGGCCCCCTCACTTGTCCTGCGTTAGGTCCGGTTGAGAGTACTGCTCCAAAAGTCCTAACGTCAAAGAAGCGTCTGCACATAGCAATTTTACCAGCTGAACTCTTATCGGCAGGAGCTTTTTCTTTGATTTTTAGTTCTATTCCTAAATCTTCTTTGTACATTTTGCGGATTTCTTCATTAATAAAGACCTCTTCTCCAGAAATTTCTTTGGATTTGACAAGAATATCGTTACCTGCTTTTCCTGCTTGGGCTATTTGTACATAATTACGTACCTTGCGTTTCAAACAAACATCTGTAACAAGGCCTATACCAGTTTCAGCATCTATCCGAGGAAGATTACCTGCATCCGGGTCACCATTTGGATTACCATCTTGTACATCAAAAATGTAAACGAAATCAATTCTATTCTTTAATTCTGACATAATTGTATATTTTTAAAAATTATTCTTCAGTTTCTTGATTCTCTCTGTGAGCTTTCTGATGATAATAGCCGAGGAAGAATCGTCCTTGATCTTCCAAACTCAATGTATTAGGAAAATTTTGAATTAAAACTATTATCTCTTTCTTTTGATTATCAAAGAAATTAGCAAGGCCTTTCTTCTCTTTAGCCAATTTAGCATAATGACTGTTTGATAATTTGAGAACTGTTGAAAATACTGTAGATGGCGTAGATGAAGCCGCGTTCATGTAACTTGAACGAATGGAATCTTGTTTATTTGCTGCATATTGTAGGTTTTCCAACACGGCAAACAGCCTTCCACAAAGATACCCTTGATTTTGATTTTCTTTGTCTAACATAATATCTAATTTTTTATGGTTGTTATTTTCGTTTAGTCTGTTGAGATATGCCTTGATGATAGCAGCACGCACTATATTGACGGATTGTTCTGCACGTATGCGACGAATACATGCTTGAAAGAGAGAAGCCGGATACGGCAACCCTTGAAATATGCTTCTCACCACAGCATCAGGAAGGTTGGGAGTCGCATCACTTGACTTTCCTCCAAGAGTAACATTTCCAAGAATGGAATGCATTCCCACGTACGGCTTCTTATCTTTGCGAGTGTCAACCATCTCCATATCCGTAAAATGTTTACTTATCAAACCTGCAAATTCACGCAAAGGCATCTCATTCCAATATACTACCGCAATTCTTGCCGAATTAGGAGCCAAACCCAAAATGAAGAATTTGTCATCATCGTTTGCCGATAATTTTCCGTTATAGATAGACTGGAAAGTATCATATACTAACTTTATGCGCCTGTTTGAGTCGTCATTTTCTTCTTCAATCCGCCCCAACAAAGAAAATAGACTATTTTCGGACTCTTTTGAAGCCTCGCTATTGGAGGAAGCCCAGAAAAGATAAGTACGTGAGCCCACCATAAACTTATTGTGAGAATCCGAACGCAGCAAATGATTCAATGCGGTTGTATATGCAAATTCAGCTTCTTCTGATATTGGAGCATTGTATCCTTTAGATTTCCCATACGAATCATACCCGGAATTAACTTGAAATGCAACTAGTTTAGCTGTTTCTTGGCTTCCAAGTATCTTTGTAGCAGTTGTAATCTCTACAACTTTTGAATATCTCCCTGTTATCAAACAAAGATTTCCTGCCACGCCATGATTCTCGTCAAACAAATTTATCAATTCCCTTTTCGAAGCCACTATTTTCGTATCCCCTTCTATAAGGAAAGAAAAGGTAGAATATTTCTTATTAAGATTTTTGGCTATATCATCCCATAAAGAATCTTTCTGCATAGCCCCAACTATAAAAGAATGGTCTTGCTGATAAAATGCATAAACAGCTTTTATGTCCTCATTATCCGGAAAAGCATCATATATATCTTTTACTTTCGCCTTAAATACTTCAAAGTACTTACGTATCTTTTCCATATCCCCCTTATCGGAATAACCAAATACATATTTACAATTGTCATACAAATAGTTTGCAACAGGGGCACTTGACCGGCTAACACTTTTCTTAACAAGAAACCGCTGTGCCGACTTCTTATCTATGCGCCTGTCTTCAAAGCGCAGAAATTTTCCACATCTATCAATAACAATAATAAATCCAATCTCTTTGTATTCTAAACCAAAAGGGGCCACATCATCTCCACTTCGATGATAGTAATCATATAATGCTTTCAGTATCATCTCAACACCTCCTCACTATCTTTATCCGGTACAACAATCACTCCCTTTTTCATTTGGGCTCTATAAAACATAGCATTCGGTTTTTGTGGATTTTCCTCAAAGTCCATATCATAAAGCATAATGCCGAAATCCCTGTCTTCGGCTAAGGGATAATCAAGATTATCAGTACTTTCAATATACTTCCAGTTTGCAGAAAACTCACGACATCCGAGATAGGGCTGCGTAAAACATTGCCCTTGTGATGCCCTGCGTTCGAACATCTGATAATACTTCATAGGATTCTCGTCGGCACTTGGCTGATGCTTGGCAAAAGCCTCTTTCGGACGGTCTTTTACCGGAATAAATACTAACTTAGCATAAATTCGGTAACGCACATCCAACAGAAGCAACGTGTTCTTCTGCTGACGTTTATCTTCAATAATGATAGGTGATTTACTGGCAACTGCCCCCACCTCATTCCGTCTAATGGTAGCCCATTTAATAGGTCTGAGTACCTCAATCTTTGTTACCTGCCAACGCATGGCATAGCGTTTAAACAGTATCGCTTCAAAGATGGCGCGTGCCGCCGATGGCGTTATGACATCGTAACTCACACGCTCTACTTTCAATTCCGGACGAGTGAAACAAGCCCAATCGCCCCACACCTCCAGACAATATTCTTTATCTGTATATTCCATATCATTCATCGTTTTCCTTGTTTTCCAATAAATCTTCCGGCTTCTGACCTTCAAAAAACCTTTTTGCCGACAAGGGAGTTACCACTTCACGACCGGTTTTTTGCTCCAACTGTTCGCGTGCCACACGAGCCACATCACCACCGTCAGCCGCACACTGCATATTTTCACCCAATGTCTGAGGATTTTTAGCTTTAGTAATACTTGTCGTAGAGAGTTCGGCCAGCATATTAAGAACCAATTCTTCATTGGTCATATTGTCCCGGAGATTTTCTTTCTTCAAGCCCTTGAACTGTTTGTACTCCTTTGCCGACTTTCCGGTCCATTGCTGATAGATAATGTCTGTAAGAGTAGCATATTGAACACCTTCCTCTACATTATGTAGTTTCCATTGATCTGTAAGATCTTTACGGATTTCAATGCTCTTCAAGCGTTGGTTTATCCAGTTGTCAGAGTAACCAAGTCGCTTGTAGTCCATCATAGCTTGCTCAATACTCAACTCAGGGTCTTGCATCTGATCAAGACGTTCGGATGCTACATGTGCCATCCATTGCTTGAACGGTTCTGCCTTGGGAGATGGGATAGACTGAATGATACGTAGTAGTTGTTCTGTATCAGCCACATCTGTAAGTCGCATCTTACCGTCTGTGGCTTTCATTTTCAAACCGTGACAATTTGTCACGGTTTCATTTCCCTCTTCTTTAAGTCTTTGCTTTAACTTACGCCAATAAGCAGTTGCATCAACACTGTCTGTTAAAACTGACACCACATCAACTATCGAAAAATACCATTTTTCCTTTTCATCATCCCACACGGTGCGGACTTTACGTTCTTCAAACAATTTCAATGTTTCTTTCTTTGTCATATCCGTTTCTTTATATCATTAATACTTCCTCCAGCCAATGGTTATCAAGGCTGAGACCTGTGGCTTTATTATACTGAGACCTGTCTGCCAATACATATATTCCTTCCAATATTTCTTCGACAAGCCCATAGCCTTTCAGTTGCTTAAAATCATAGGAACGGATGCCTACAGTAAATTTCGCCAATTGCTTCACCAACGAGTAGGTACACCCCGATTCTTTCAACTGCTCTATAAGTTCCATGCTGTTTTCCCAATTTATGATAACATTTATACTCGTATCATCAATCAGGTGAAATTCTTTTGATGCAGTTTCAAAACATAACTCAGTAGGTTTGTAGAGCCAGTGCTTTATATCCTTTTCATCAAATGTTTGTTTTCTGCTATACAATTGACAAAAATAGGCTTTCATGGTAGAAGGAGCAAACCAATCACTATCTTCCGGCAAATTCAACCGAGCATTGTTGGAGTCAGCCATTGAACCGAAGAGCTTTCGCTTCTCTGCCGCCAGACTGAACACAAATGTATGTCCCATGGCACTTCGTCCTTCCCGATTGCACCGTCCCGCTGCTTGCAATACAGAATCGAGTCCTGCTTCTTGACGGAACACAACCGGAAAGTCTATATCCACACCGGCCTCCACAAGCTGGGTTGCAATGACCCTGACAATCGGCTGCGACTCATCCTTCAATAAAGTTTTTATTTTACCAATAGTTTCGTGTAAGTGGGCAGGGCACATCATTCTAGACAAATGCAATTTCACTCCGTCATTGGGCAAACGGTCATACAGCTCTTTGGCATCTTTACGAGTGTTCACTATGCACAACACCTTATTATATTCAGACACCTTTGCAGCTATCTCATCGTATGTTTTTCCTGTATCATCGATTGACAACTTCACACGGCGAAGCTGGTCATGCAAAGCAAATTCTTCCGGAATAATTTCCTTGATATGTTCTATTCCCTTAAAATCAGCTTTAGGATTTGTTCCTTCTATCAGACCACTCAGTACCGGCTGGCTTGCCGTGGTAAACAATACCGAAACCCCGAACATTTCCTGATACGCTTTCAGCGCATCGACTATCGGCCGCAAGAAGCCGGTTGGCAACATCTGAACCTCATCCAAAACAAGAATTGAATTTGCCATGTTGTGCAGTTTGCGGCAATCAGATGTTTTATTGCTAAACATAGATTCAAAAAGCTGTACATTGGTAGTGACAATAATGGGATAGTCCCAATTCTCTGTAGCCAATTTTGCTTTTTCCCTATTTTCCTCGTCCTTAATATCATCGGGGTCGAAATTACTATGATGCTCCAATACATTTTCTTCACCAAAGATTTCCTTCAAAAGCCCTGCCGTTTGCACAATGATACTGGTATATGGGATGGCGATGATGATACGATTCATTGAATGGCTTACAGCATGCTTCATGGCCCATAACAAAGAAGAAAGTGTTTTACCGCCTCCCGTCGGAACCGTAAGGCTATAAAATCCTTTTTCGCTTGAAGAAGTTCTACTGCATTGTTCTTTCACTTGCCGGCGGATGCGGTTCACTTTCGTATCGGCTGCATTCGATTGCAGTTTTTGCATATATGCCTCCAGCTGTGGAAGCAAATCGGCAAGCGTAGCCGAATTTCCCCGCTTCCGCCATGACTCTACATCCATAAACCGTTCTGTATCGAGCCGGTCGGCATCTACAAGACAGGAAAAAAGCATACGGGAAAGGTGATGAAAGTGTTTCCATTCAACCTTTGATTTAGAAAAAGGTGAATCAATAAATTCTTGGAATAATAAAGGTTTGTTTATGCTAATGTCACCCTCGTTTATTTCTTTGGACAATAGCCTCTCTTTCAATATGTTTTCCACATCCCCGAAATCATGTAACCCTGTGTGATGAGAAATAATTTGGTTTACAAGAAGATGGGAAACATCCTTTCCCATAAGTTCTTTTGCCAATATTCCACCCACAAAAGCATGGGTATGATCATCATAGCGCTTCTTGTCACTCGTAGGCAAACCATTCATCTTGCGTATGTATTGCTGGAATGCCGCCCGTTCCTTTCCTTTATCATGAAGTAGGCCGAGCGCACGCCCCCAAGAAGGAAGTCCGAACTGCCCGGCGAAGGATGCCGCCATATCAGCAACCCCCTTTTGATGTTCATCATTGGTTTGTATCAACCATTGACCATTCACCCTATTTTGAGACAAATGGTATATCAACAGCCTTTCATCTATCATCTGAGAAAATATATAAGGCTAGCATTTCACAAATATATATAATAATATCAGACCCTCGCAAAAGAAAATCATATTTCAGGTCAGCTTCATCAGTTTTCATCCTTAAAACAAGAAATACAATCAACAACGACAAGAACGGGCATTCCGCCTTGTCGACTCCACACAGGGAAAGGAGAACAAACCATTTCGGAGGGGAAAAAGAACTTCCGTCACCACATCTCACTGATTCTAAAGGAGATATAGTGACGGAAGAAAAAAAATAATCTGTTAATCCGCATAGATAATCACGGATGAATATACCGGACTATTCCGACAACATCCGCTTGATGAGATCAAGCTTTCACTACTGCCAACAACTCATCCGGTGTAACCAGTGACTGCTCGCCTGTAGTCATATAATACAAATAAGGTTACCCTACGTACATTAAATTTTCCCAACATATGGCACCAAATGGAAAATAATTGACTTTGCCATTACCCAAAA
>ENA-ORID01000279-ORID01000279.1-human-gut-metagenome-genome-assembly--contig:-NODE-279-length-9995-cov-7.4329_pt1 | contig 9995 bp, 8 predicted proteins | sample MGYA00243028_ERZ508742 | MGnify/ENA primary metagenome ERZ508742 (study PRJEB26277, sample SAMN04329837) | human gut metagenome | biome: human-associated habitat | host: Homo sapiens | place: USA... | reverse complement strand
GCCTTTTCTATCTCTTCTACTTCTTCGGCAGACTTATAGCTGCGTTGTGCCTCAATTGCACGGATATATGGAACAGAACCTTCCTGGCGTGCAGGCGGAATGCCCAACCACTCCATCAGTTTCAATTTATGCTCCGCCCTGTAGGGAGGCAGGTAATGCACTGTCTGTCCCTTGCGCACTGCTTTATGCAGATAGTTCATGATTTCGGCAGAAGGCATTACTTCCGTTATGCCCACACGCCCGCTTTTCTCTTTCAGGGTAGGCTGCGTTCCCATCCATACGATATGGTCAATCGTAAGTTCATCGCCAAATATAATCTCCTTGTCCTCATCAATATCGATAATCGCCGACAAACCGGCAAACGACAAACCGAAATAATACAAGAAGGTAGAATCCTGACGATAACGGAAAGTATTGTCCTCATAATGCAGTCCTTGTTCGTCATTACCCAAAAACAGCAACACTCCTGAGCCTATATTTTTCTTCAACAGGGCCCGACGCAGTATATACGTTTCTTTAGCAAACATAATGTTCATAGTTTTAGTTGTTATACCACAAAGATAAAGAGAATATTTGAAAGGATAAGGAAAATCAGGAAATACTGACTTACAACCCAACAAGAAAAAACAACCGAACCGCAGCTTTCTTGTTAAATATAACAGAAGAAGATTTTTCGTTCCCGAACTATTCACTATTTTTGCAAAAAGTGCGAAGATAAAACTTATCTTTGCAGCGGACAAATAATGTAAATTATGGCACAAGGCTCCCGACAGATACAAACCCAAGCGCAGCAGCAGATACAAACACTGTCGCCGCAACAGATTCTGGTGGTAAAGCTGCTGGAACACCCTGCCGTGGAGCTGGAAGCCCGCGTACGTGCCGAACTTCTGGAAAATCCGGCACTGGAAGAGGGAAAAGATGATACATCCGGCGATGAATATTCCAATACCCCCGATGCAGACTCCAATGCAGAAGATGGTGGAGATACCGATTACGATTCTCTGAGCGACTATCTCAACGAGGATGACATACCCGACTATAAATTACAGGAAAACAACCACAGCAAGGGAGAACAAGCCGAAGAGATACCTTTCTCCGATACGACTTCCTTCTATGAAACCCTGAAAGAACAGCTGGGTGAGCGCAATCTTACCGAACACCAGCGTGAACTGGCCGAATATCTCATCGGCTCATTGGACGACGACGGGCTGCTGCGCAAATCACTGGACAGCATCAGCGATGAGCTTGCCATTTATGCCGGCATCGAAGCCACTACCGGAGAACTGGAAGAAGCATTGAGAATCATTCAGGATTTCGACCCTGCCGGATTGGGAGCCCGCAACTTGCAGGAATGCCTTCTCATCCAGATACGGCGCAAGATAGAACAGCAGCACTTCACTCCCAATCCGATTCTTTATATTGAAGAAGCAATCATTTCCGAATGCTACGAAGATTTCACCCGTAAGCATTGGGACAAAATACAACAGAAACTCGGACTGGAAGAAGAAGCTTTCCAGCAAGCCATAAAAGAAATCTGCAAACTGAATCCGCGTCCGGGAGCGTCTTTGGGTGAAGCTATCGGCAAGAACCTGCAACAAATCGTACCCGATTTTATTGTGGATACCTATGACGACGGCACTATCAACCTGTCGCTCAACAACCGGAATGTTCCCGAACTGCGCATGAGCCGCGATTTCACCGAAATGGTAGAGGAACACACCAAGAACAAGGCAAACCAGTCCAAGGAATCCAAAGAGGCCATGATGTTCCTGAAACAGAAAATGGATGCAGCTCAGGGATTTATCGATGCCGTCAAGCAACGGCAGAATACCCTGATGACTACCATGCAGGCCATCATCGACCTGCAACGCCCTTTCTTTCTCGACGGTGACGAGTCATTGCTTCGCCCTATGATATTGAAAGACGTTGCCGAGCGCACAGGACTCGACATCTCAACCATCTCCCGCGTCAGCAACAGCAAATATGTACAAACCAACTACGGCATCTACCCGCTGAAGTTCTTCTTTAACGATGGATATGTTACGGAAGACGGCGAAGAAATGTCAGTCCGGGAGATACGGAAAATACTCAAGGAATGCATCGACAACGAGGACAGGAAGAAACCCTATACCGATGACGAACTGACCGAGATATTGAAAAAGAAAGGATACCCCATTGCCCGCCGCACCGTAGCCAAATACCGCCAGCAATTAAACATTCCGGTAGCAAGGCTGAGAAAATAGAAACGGCACAAGGCAATCCAAACGGTAGAGTGATAATGCAAAAATAAAAAAATGGCAATAGAACAACATATTATAGCAGATAAAAACCTTATCAGGACAGCCAGGGTAATTTCGATGATATTTACACCATTCTCCATACCTTTCATGGCATTTCTGATTCTGTTCGTATTCTCATACCTGCGAATCATGCCCCTGCAATACAAGTTGATTGTATTGGGCGTGGTATATTGTTTTACAATCCTTATGCCCACACTGACCATTTTCCTCTTTCGCAAAATCAACGGATTCACTCCTGAGGATTTAACGGAACGGAAACGGAGATATGTGCCTTTCATCCTGACTATCACTTCCTATGTGTTCTGCCTGCTCATGATGCACCGGCTGAACATTCCCTGGTATATGACAGGAATTATCTTTGCCTCTCTTATCGTGATGATTATCTGTGTCATTGTCAACCTGAAATGGAAACTCAGCGAACACATGGCGGGAGCCGGTGCCATAATAGGTGGGCTGGTTGCTTTCAGTGCCCTGTTCGGATACAATCCGGTGGGCTGGCTGTGTATATTCATTCTCGTAGCAGGCGTATTGGGCACGGCACGGATTATCCTGCAACACCATACGCTCGGTGAGGTAATGGGCGGATTTGCCGTAGGACTGATTTGTACCTTGCTGGTACTTCATCCGCTCAGCAAACTGTTATTCCGTCTATTCAGCATATTCTTATTTTAAATATCAAATATTAACTCTTAAAACTAACGATTATGAATTTTCCTAATGATGTAAAGTACACGAAAGAACATGAATGGATTCGTCTCGAAGGAGATGTAGCTTATGTAGGAATTACCGATTACGCCCAAGAACAATTGGGAGATATCGTATTTGTCGACATCCAAACCGTAGGCGAAACATTGGCAGCCGATGAAGTATTCGGCACCATCGAAGTAGTAAAAACCATTTCCGACCTTTTCCTGCCCGTTGCCGGAGAAGTGCTGGAACAAAACGAAGCATTGGAAGAGCAGCCCGAACTGGTTAACAAAGACCCGTATGGCGAAGGCTGGCTCATCAAAATCAAACCCGCTGCCGATGCAGATTTCGGCAGACTGCTGGATGCAGAAGCATACAAAGCACTGATTAATAATTAGCGTTTAGTGATTAGTGTTTAGTAATTAGGAGTAATGATTAGCAGTAATAATTAGCAGTAATAATTTGTTTTAAAATCTTTTCTCATCAATCCCCTAATCACTAAACACTAATCACTAAACGCTAATCACTAACCACTAATTTAAATAATATGTCTCCAATTGTTAGTATCATCATGGGCAGTACTTCCGACCTTCCTGTCATGGAAAAGGCCGCACAGTTGCTCAACGATTTGCATGTACCGTTCGAAATGAACGCCCTCTCCGCCCACCGTACTCCGGAAGCAGTAGAAGAATTTGCCAAAGGGGCACGTAAACGCGGAATTAAAGTTATTATCGCGGCAGCCGGCATGGCAGCAGCCCTGCCCGGCGTTATTGCAGCCAATACCACACTGCCTGTAATCGGCGTGCCCATAAAAGGCTCCGTACTCGATGGAGTGGATGCGCTTTATTCCATCATTCAGATGCCTCCGGGCATCCCTGTGGCCACCGTAGCCATCAACGGAGCAATGAACGCAGCTATTCTTGCCGTACAAATGCTTGCATTGAGCGACAAGGAACTGGCAGAAGCCTTTACTGCTTATAAAGAAGGTCTGAAAAAGAAAATCGTGAAAGCAAACGAAGACCTGAAAGAAGTTAAATACGAGTATAAAACAAACTGAAAGAAGTGATTGATAATCACTGACCATTAATCACTAATAACGTGGATATATTCAATTATTCCCGACGGGAAACATCAGAAGTGAATATCGGAGCCACCCCTATGGGCGGCTCCAATCCTATCCGCATACAAAGTATGACCAACACTTCCACGCAAGATACCGATGCGTGTGTAGCACAGGCCAAACGTATTGTGGATGCCGGTGGAGAATACGTACGTCTTACCACTCAAGGTGTCAAAGAAGCAGAAAACCTGATGAATATCAACGCAGCCTTACGTCAGGACGGCTACATGACCCCATTGGTGGCCGATGTGCATTTCAACCCGAAAGTAGCAGATGTGGCAGCGCAGTATGCGGAAAAAGTCCGTATCAACCCGGGCAACTACGTAGACTCCGCACGTACTTTCAAGCATCTGGAGTATACCGATGAAGAATATGCACAGGAACTCCGGAAGATACGCGACCGTTTCGTCCCGTTTCTGAATATCTGCAAGGCCAATCACACGGCTATCCGTATCGGTGTGAACCACGGCTCGTTATCCGACCGTATCATGTCGCGCTACGGAGACACTCCCGAAGGCATGGTAGAATCGTGCATGGAGTTTCTGAGAATCTGCGTTGCGGAGCAATTCATGGACGTAGTCATTTCCATCAAAGCATCCAATACGGTAATCATGGTGAAAACCGTACGTTTGCTTGCCCACATCATGGAGAAAGAAGGGATACACTTCCCCTTGCACCTCGGTGTGACGGAAGCCGGTGACGGTGAGGACGGACGCATCAAATCGGCCTTAGGCATAGGTGCTTTGCTGGCAGACGGGTTGGGTGATACCATCCGCGTATCTTTAAGTGAAGCTCCCGAAGCAGAAATTCCTGTTGCCCGGAAATTGACGGACTATATTGTACAACGCCGTAACCACCCTTACATACCGGGTGCTGTAGCTCCCGAATTCCAGTACTTGTCTCCTGAACGCAGAGCCACGACAGCCGTGCGCAATATAGGCGGAGAAAACCTTCCCGTTGTCGTTGCCGCACGCTTGGACGGCAATATGGATTTCAATCCGCAGTTTATGCCCGACTATGTATACGTGGGCCGTCAACTGCCCGAATCTCCCACCGAAGGCATACAATACATTATCGATGCCGACCTTTGGGAAGGACAAGCCAACACATGGCCTGCATTTAAAGGCGAACAGCTGCCGTTTATCAGCGGATGCAGCGCATCACTGAAATTTCTGTTTATCACCTATATGGGATTGAACGACGAAGTAATTGCCGGACTGAAATACCACCCGGAAGTGGTACTTGTCGCACAAAGCAACCATCCCAACAGACTGGGTGAATACCGTGCATTGGCGCACCAACTGATGAATGAAGGATTAAAGAATCCACTTGTCTTCTTCCAGCATTACGCTGAGACTGAAACTGAAAATCTGCAAATCAAATCGGCTGCTGATATGGGAGCACTCATCATCGACGGGCTCTGCGACGGTATTTTCCTTTTCAACCAAACCGGCAAGGAAGGCGATAAGGCAATAGACGACAAGGTTGTAGACACCACGGCTTTCGGTATCCTGCAGGCAGGACGCATCCGTACCAGCAAAACCGAATACATATCCTGTCCGGGGTGCGGCCGTACGCTCTACGACCTCGAAAGCACCATTGCCCGCATCAAGCAAGCTACATCACACCTGAAAGGACTCAAAATCGGAATCATGGGTTGCATAGTCAACGGTCCCGGTGAAATGGCCGATGCCGATTACGGATATGTAGGTGCAGGACGGGGCAAAATCAGCCTGTATAAGAAAAAGGAGTGTATCGAAAAGAATATCCCCGAAGAGGAAGCCGTAGAAAAGCTGATTGAACTTATCAGAAAGAACGGAGATTATACCGAGCGGTAGGTTTCTTATTCTTCACCACAAAAAAAGCGCAGAGTCTCACAGAGTTTTCTTTTGTTCCGGATGCGGGTAATGCTTACCGGATTCCCCAAAGCTGTGAGACCCTGTGCTTTTTTTTGTGATGAATCCTAATATCTGAAACTCAAAAATACACGGAAGGATTTTGACTTCATCTTCCACTTGTCACTTTCAATTACATCCTCAAAGTCCGGAGCATCATAATCCATACCTTCCTCATCAAAAGAAAGTCCGTTATAAGTAGCTTTCTTCGCCCAACGATGCTCTATACCGACCGAAATTGCTTTATAGGCAACAGAAGCACCAAACGCAAAATTGGAAACATATCCGTGTCCGAAGCTGTCATCGATGACCACCATAGAATAAGTAGGCACATAATGGAAATAGGCAGCCACTTTCAAATCGCCTACCGGATTGACTGTGACGGAGGGACCTACGTGCATAGACGCATCTATCTGATGAATACCCAAATCAAAATCTTCCTCGTAATAGTCTTCATAACCACTGCTATAATCATTATAAGCACGTGTGTACGAACCTCCTTCCGCAAAGACGTCCGGTTCGGAATACTTGGCATACGAAAGTTCAAACCATGTTGCGTCAATACCGAACTTAATCATATTCAGCAACGGCTTCTTATGCAGGTAATACGTTTTTCCGAAAGTCAGAGAAACACCGAAATCACTTTTCCATTCCGCTTCGGCATCTACTTTATCCGTCAACGTTTGGTTTGTAATATAACCGATATTAAAATACTTGGCTCTTTTTTTCCATATTCTCTCATTTCGTGCCGCATCTTCGGTTTTCTGTACTCTGTCGGAGAGTTCATTTACCACTTGCAGTAAAGAATCCTCTCTTTGAGAAGATTGGACTTCGGAATCAGCTTCTTGAGCAAAAATACTTTGTCCTGTCAAAATCACGGTTGACAGCACCAACCAAAACAGTTTTTTCATCATAATTTGTCTGTGTTTTGCTTATGGCTCCTTCGTTCAGCATACCAGTAATTTTAGGAAAGCGCAGGAGCACTAAAGGGAACTCCCCTTAACGCTTATTTCGTTCTATTTTTACAAAAATAGAGGATTACACACATACGCACAACGGGACAAAAACGAGATAGAAACTAAAAAACCGAAATAGCGGACTATTTCGGTTTAAATAAAGATTATGATGATGTTTTTTTATTTTTTATTTTTCCTTTTTGCCTTCATCCGGCTTAACCGGCGGGACACTGAGCATTTCTTTATATTTTTCCGGAGCAGTCAATATCCCGACAGCCTCTTTCAGGTCCTTATCATCTTTCAACTGTTGGATGATACTTCCACGCTGATAGTAATAACGTTTGATAATTTCCACTGCAATCATCTCCTTTATATCCTTTGAGAAGTGGTCGAGGTCACGCTCCAGGTTATGAGATAGCTTTTTCTCCAAAGCCTTGAATTCGTCGGACGCATCCGTCAGGTATCCTTCAAACTCCGCCATTTCTTTCAAGTTCTTCAAAATCTTCTCAGTCTGCTGGTCGTACTTGAAATCTGCTTTCTGTACCATCGCCTTAAAGTCGGCATAGTCGGCATCCGTTATCTTAAAATCTTTAGGAGCCGGAATCGTGGGGTGCTTCAAACAATACTCCGTAGCGTAATTAAATATCAAGTTGTCATTCACCAAGTAGAACAGGATATTAGGCAACTTATCCTGCTTGACGGTAATATCGGGAGTAACTCCGCCACCGTCACGTACCTCACGTCCGGCAGCAGTATGGAATACGGTAGTCAAGCTATCCGGAATACGTCCTACGCTGCCGTCCTCATTGCGGTGTTTGTAGTCGATAGCCTGCACGCAACGGCCGCTCGGAATATAGTATTTGGAAGTTGTCAGTTTCATTGTGCCTCCATAAGGCAGCGGACGGGTGGTCTGCACAAGCCCTTTTCCAAATGTACGGTTACCCACCACTACTGCACGGTCATAATCCTGCAATGCACCTGCCAGGATTTCCGATGCAGAAGCTGTAGCACTATTCACCAGCACAGCCAGCGGAATTTCCAAATCCAGCGGCTCACGCAACGTCTTGTACGTATTGCTTGCCTGTTTGGTCTTTCCTTTCGTTGTCACCAGTGTTTTGCCGCGCGGCAGGAAGAAGTTGGCTATTTCCACGGCTTCGTCCAGCAAACCGCCGCCGTTATTACGCAGGTCGATAACCAAAGAAGTTATTCCCTGCTTTTTCAAATCAAGAAATGCCTGCTTGAACTCTTTGGAAGGATTACCGGAGAAAGTGCTCAGGTTGATATAACCGATGTTGTTATCCAACATTGCATAATAAGGAATAAAAGGCAACTGGATAGAACGACGAACGATATCGAATTCCAACGGCTGTTCCGTTCCGGGACGTTGCACCTTCAGTTTGAAGCTCGTGCCTACCTGCCCGCGAAGCATCTCGCTAACCTCCTGATTATTCTTTCCTGCAAGGTCCTTGCCGTCGATTTCCATAAGAATATCGCCTGCCTTCAGGCCTACGGTAGCCGCCGGCATATGTTCGTAAGGTTCGGCTATCATGGAACGCTTCAGTTTGGTATTCCAGGTTATGATAGAGCCGATACCGCCATACGTATTCTTCAACATCTGTTCCAGTTCGCTTTGGTCGTCTTCCGGAAAATATTGCGTATAGGGGTCAAGTGAATACAGCATGGATTCGATGCCGGTACGGATAGTCTTGTTCGGGTCTATCGTATCCACATAAAACATATCCAATTCCTTTACTATAGAATTGAATATATCCAAATTCTTTGCCACCTGAAAACTACGGTTGTCTCCACTCTTAAACCCGAAAAAGAAACTTGTACCTACTGCTACCAATAGGACAGCTATCCAACGTATCTTTAAATATTTCATATATTCTAATTTATCATTATTATATCTTCCTTTATCTTCTCCCACTTTGAATCCGGCAGTTCCGTTCCAATCACCTGTATCACCTCACCCGACAGGATAGCACCTATTTTTCCGCACTTCTCCAAAGAATATCCGCAAGTCAGTCCATATAGAAAACCTGCCGCAAAAAAATCTCCGGCACCGGTAGTATCAACCACTTTCGCCACCGGCACAGCCTCAACACGTACTTCTTCCGTTCCCTTACGAATCAGCGAGCCGCGCGCTCCCACCTTTACAATGGCAATGCTACACATTTTAGCGATAATATCCAACGCTTCCTCAGGTTCTTTACCGGTAAACGCCTTCGCCTCTTCCTCATTGGCAAAAACAATATCCACATATTTATTTACCAGCAAAGAGAAGAACTCATGGTCGCCCGCCACGATGTTATAACTTGCCATATCCAGACAGACCTGCAAACCGGCTTCTTTGGCCAACTCAATAGCCCGGAGAATCATATCGTGTTCCTGTACCAGATAACCCTCTATAAACAGATAAGTATATCCCTTGAACATCTCCAACGACAGTTCTTCCGCTTTCAACGTAGACGCTGCTCCCAAATATGTGCCGAACGTGCGCTCTCCGTCCGGAGATATAAAAGTAGACGCCACTCCCGAAGGCAATGTATCTGAAACTAATAAATCAGCTTCCGTTCCATGCTTCAGCAGACTTTCCCGAAAAAAGTTACCATAAGAATCATTATTTATCTTTCCGATGAACCCGGTTCCCGCTCCAAGCTGCGCCATGCCACGGATTGCATTTCCGGCAGAGCCACCGGTAGCCAAATGAGTTTTCATACGGCTAAATTCTTCATTGATTTTCAGTAACTTATCTTCATCTATAAGCGTCATACTGCCCTTGGGCAAGTCCATTTTAGTTAAGATTTCATCACTGTCAAGGGTTGCTAACACATCGACCAATGCGTTTCCCAATCCAATTATTTTATCCATTTCTGATATTTTTTTTGCAAAGATATTGCATATTTCAAAATATCCTATTACTTTTGCAGCGCATTTGAGAAAAAACAACATTCTTCCTTAGCTCAGTCGGTTAGAGCATCTGACTGTTAATCAGAGGGTCCTTGGTTCAAGTCCAAGAGGAAGAGCAAAAAAG
>ENA-ORID01000278-ORID01000278.1-human-gut-metagenome-genome-assembly--contig:-NODE-278-length-10092-cov-6.28026_pt1 | contig 10092 bp, 9 predicted proteins | sample MGYA00243028_ERZ508742 | MGnify/ENA primary metagenome ERZ508742 (study PRJEB26277, sample SAMN04329837) | human gut metagenome | biome: human-associated habitat | host: Homo sapiens | place: USA... | reverse complement strand
AGCCTTGGTCGCTAGTGTCGCTTTTAGCGGAGCAAAGCACGATGTGGCCTGTGATGGAGTATATATGGACGAGTTGAATGCGCAGGAACAAGCTAAATATATAGGTTGGCAGGGAGCTTTTTATAATGTGGCGAAGATTATCGGTACAGGCTTGCTGGTCTATTTGGCCGGTTTTCTGAAAGATGAATACGAAGGGCCTGCAGAAGATGCGGTACTTTATTCCTGGACGGTCATTATGATTATCCTCGGAGTAGTGATGTTCGCCTTGGGAATTTATCATACCCGTATGTTACCTTCGGGCAAGCACGCCCATTCGGTCACCTCTTTTTCGCAGAGTATGACCGAGTTATGGAATGTCATCCGGAACTTCTTTACGAAAAAGCATATTGTTTACTACATTTGCTTTATTATTTTATATCGTTTTGCCGAAGGGTTTGTGATGAAAATTGTACCTTTGTTCCTGAAAGCCGGTCGTGATGTGGGTGGCTTGGGATTGACAGAACAGGAGATTGGTATTTATTATGGAACCTTCGGAGCGGCAGCTTTCGTACTCGGTTCATTGCTGGGTGGATATTATATTTCCGCACGTGGATTGAAAAAGACTTTGTTCTCCTTGTGTTGTGTGTTCAATCTGCCTTTTATGGCTTACACGCTGCTTGCCATTTTCCAACCGCAGAGTGCGCCTCTTATCGGCGGAGCCATTGTGCTGGAGTATTTCGGATATGGCTTCGGCTTTGTGGGGCTTACCTTGTTCATGATGCAACAGGTGGCTGCCGGCCCTCATCAGATGGCGCATTATGCTTTTGCATCGGGTATCATGAACCTGGGTGTCATGCTGCCCGGTATGATGTCCGGATATGTCAGCGACTGGCTGGGCTATAAACTGTTTTTCATCTTTGTGCTGGTGGCTGCCATTCCGGCATTCCTGATGACTTGGTTTGTACCCTTCACGCACGAAGACAAGAAATAGAGAAAAACTATTAACCTAACAAAAAAGAGAATATGAGTGAATTGAAGATTGCGGGCAATCCGTTGCCCGGTATGCCGTGGGAGGAACGTCCCGAAGGTTGTAAAAATGTAATGTGGAGATGTAGCGCGAATCCCATCATTCCCCGTGATTTGCTGCCTACATCCAATAGTATATTCAATAGTGCGGTAGTACCTTTCGGCGAAGGGTATGCCGGAGTGTTCCGTTGTGATGATACAAACCGCCGGATGGCGCTCCATGTGGGATTCAGCAAGGACGCCGTTCATTGGGACATCAATCCGGAGAAGTTGCAGTTCCAGTGTGATATTCCTGAGATTGGTGAATGGGTGTACGGTTATGACCCGCGTGTCTGCTTTATCGACGACCGTTACTATGTGACCTGGTGTAACGGATATAAGGGCCAGCCCACCATCGGCGTGGCATGGACTACGGATTTCAAGACATTCCATCAGGTGGAGAATGCTTTCCTGCCTTTCAACCGTAATGGCGTGCTGTTTCCCCGCAAGATCAATGGTAAGTTTGCCATGTTGAGCCGTCCCAGTGACAACGGGCATACTCCTTTCGGAGATATTTATTATAGCGAGTCGCCCGACTTGGAGTTTTGGGGACACCATCGTCACGTCATGTCACCCGCGCCTTTTGAAGTAAGTGCATGGCAGTGCCTGAAGATTGGCGCCGGCCCCATTCCCATCGAAACCAGTGAGGGCTGGTTGCTGTTCTATCACGGTGTGCTTCGCTCCTGCAACGGTTATGTCTATGCCTTTGGATCGGCATTGCTTGACTTGGACGAGCCCTGGAAGGTGAAATTCCGTTCGGGACCTTATCTTATCTCTCCGCGTGAACCTTACGAATGCATGGGTGATGTGCCCAATGTATGCTTCCCTTGTGCGGCTTTGCATGATCCGGCAACGGGACGGGTGGCCGTTTATTATGGTTGTGCCGACACGGTGACCGGTCTTGCATTCGGTTATATTCCCGAAATTATAGAATTTACCAAACGTACTTCTATTATTTAAGCACAGTTTGTACTGTTCTCATTAGAAAACAGAGGATGTGTCCTGTGGCTGTCACTTCGGCCCGGACACATCCTCTTTGTTTTTTCCCGGAAAAGGGACCTGTCTGGTTATAAAGCGGTTCTTAAGTGCCATCTTCTCTTTGGCTAAGTGTTTTCTTCCGGATGATTAAGGGCTTTTATACTGAAACCTTCTACAGTCCATTGCAATGGACTGTAGAGTCTGCCGTAATGGACTGTACGGTCTGCTACAGTGGACTGTACAGTCTGCACCGGCAGACTATAGAAGATAATAGGAATAAAGACCTTAGTTGTATGGAGAAAAAGGCTTATGTTTGCTGTTGAAAGAGGTTAGGTTCCGATACGGAAAGACATCAGACCGGTATACCGGCAAATTATTCACAGGCAGTCCTCCGCCTCTCGATTTTTCTCTTTATCTTTGCCGGAAAAATAAAGCAGTCCATGAAACGACCCAACGTACTTAATTTAACCTGCCCTGCCATCCCCGTAGTTCGGATCGGTTTTGTCGGATTAGGAAACAGGGGCATTCTTGCACTTGAGAGATATATGCACCTGGAAGGCATTGAGGTGAAAGCACTTTGTGATTTGCGGAAAGAGAATATAGAGCGTGCAGAGCATATCTTACGGGAGTTCGGCCGTCCCGAAGCCGAGAACTATTCGGAAGAAGGGATGTGGCGCAAGATGTGCGAATGCAAGGAGATAGACCTCATTTATATTTGTACGGACTGGCTGACTCATACTGATATTGCCGTTTATGCCTTGCAGCAGGGCCGTCACGTGGCGTTGGAGGTTCCTGCCGCCATGAGTGTGGCCGATTGCTGGCGTTTGGTGGATACAGCCGAAGAAACCCGCCGTCACTGCATGATGCTGGAGAACTGTTGTTACGATGCATTTGCCCTGACTACATTGAACATGGTGCAGCAGGGGGTGTTGGGCGAAATCACTCATGCCGAGGGATCATACATCCATGACTTGCGCAAGCATTATTTTGCAGACGAAAAAGCGGGTGGGTATCACAATCACTGGATAAAGCTTTACAGCCAGCAGCATACGGGGAATCCTTATCCTACTCACGGCTTGGGTCCTGTCTGCCAATGGATGAATATTCATCGGGGAGACCGTATGGAATATCTGGTTTCCATGTCCTCGCGTCAGGCCGGTCTGTCTGCTTATGCCGGACAGGTGTTTGGCGCATCCTCCGAAGAAGCGGCGCAGAGTTATGAGATGGGGGATGTGAATACCACGCTGATTCATACTGCAAAAGGAAGAACTATCTTGTTGCAATATGATGTGACCACTCCTCGCCCGTACAGCCGCCATCAGACGGTGTGCGGCACGAAGGGATTCATGCAGAAATATCCTGTTCCCTGTCTTCTGCTCGATGAATATGGCAAGGAACCTTTGTCCGGTGAGCAGTTTGAGCGGATGATGGAGCAGTATAAACATCCTTTTACGGCAGTTATCGGCGAGGAGGCGCGGCGGAAGAATATGCCGAATGAAATGAATTATATCATGGACTATCGGCTTATTCATTGTTTGAGGAACGGTTTGCCGTTGGATCAGGATGTGTATGATGCCGCCGAATGGTCCTGCATTACGGAACTGAGCGAGCGTTCCGTGCGGCAGGGCAGTGTACCGGTGGAGATTCCCGATTTCACACGAGGGAACTGGAAAGAGAGATAGTGCTGTCAGTTCTTTAGCACAGGGGGGATAAACCGAATGGTTCTCACCTGAAGATGAAAAGAACGCTGATATGTTAATCTCCAGGTGAAAATACAGGCTTGTTTATTGAACTCCCATTGATGTTATCGTTTCTTGTCTTGTGGTGTTTCCACTATTATTTTTCCTTCTTTCATGGTGAACTGTGCGATTTTCAAATCATTTAGGGCGTCCAGTACGGTATTCACCGGGAGTTGGCGGTTGATATGGAAATAGATGCGTTCGTCCAGTAACGGACGTGAACGGAATACGATGCTGATGTTATACCATGAACCTATATCTTGCATGACTTGCCTCAAGTCGGTATTGTCAAAAGAAAATTCATTCTCCGCCCATCCTTTTCTCTTCTCCGTATCAACTCTTTTCAATTGGAGTTTTCCTTGTTTATCCAAGGATATTTGTTCCCCCGGGTGCATTTCCTTACTTTGATTGCGCTTGGTATGACTTACATTCACTCGTCCTTGATAGAGGATGACATCCGGCGAGTAACGGGGATAGGCTTTCACATCGAACACCGTTCCCAATAGCTTTCACTTCGAACACCGTTCCCAGTAGTCGTGTTTGTATTTGCTCTGTGCATACTATACAGGGTCGGGATGCGGCTTTGGCTACTTCAAAACGGGCCTCTCCGCTTAGTTTGACACTGCGAATGGTATCTGTAAACTCCTTTAGATACTCCAGACGGCTGTTTGCGCTGAGCAATACCTTGCTTCCGTCGCTTAATTGAACGGAGGTAATGGTAGCGGGCGGGGTGCTTACAATTATCCTTTTCCCTTCTTCCCGAAAAGTAATTTCCTCAGGAACTTCCAGTGAAGTGAAGACTTCCACTTCCTGCTGCTCAGGTTGCAGTAAAGGCTGGAATACAAGTGCCAAGGCGATGACAGCGGCGGCTATACCTGGTATCGTTATTCGTCGGATAGATTGGTGTCTGATACGGTGACGACGGATGAATGTCTGCCAGGCTTTCCGGGTTTCGTCCGCGGTGGGAGTATCCCCCAATGCTTCACCGAAGAGCTGTTCCAATTGATGGTCATTCCAAGTCCCGTTTTCTTGGGAGCTTTGGTTATGGGTATCCTTTCTGCTGTCCGGATGGATGTGGTCATTTGTTGAAAACTCCTTTTTCATTGTTTCTCCTCCTTTCCCAGCATCGCTTCGCGTAGAGTCCGCAATGCTTTTGATATATGTTTTTTCACGGTGTCGGGGCTGATTCCCAGTTCTTCGGCTACCTGTTGATATGTTTTTTTCTCCCAATAGCAGCTTCGCAAGATGGTGCAAGTCGGTTCGGGCAAACTGCGGGCTATGTTTTCCGCTTGCTGCAACAGTGCCTCGTGTGCGCGGTAACCCTGATTCATTTCCGCACGGGTGGCTTCGATGAGGCGGTCTATGTGTTGCTGTTCCACATTCAAATGCTTCAAGCGGTTGAGGCATCCGTTACGCACGGTGGCATAGAGCCAGGCGCTACGGGTGTTTTCCTTTAGTTGGTCGAACTCCTTCCAGGCTTGTTCCATGGTTTCGCTTACTATGTCCTTGGCTTCTTCCGTATTGTCCATCAAGGTGGTGGCAAAACGGACGAGGCGTGGGTACATCTCTGAGAACAGTCGTTCGAAGTGCTCTTCTTTATGGTTTCTTCTCCTGAATAAAATCTGCATGTTTCCTTGTCTTCCGTGAACAAAGGTACGGAAATTTCCTTTTCTCCGCTGGGGTTACAGACGATTCTTTTCGCTTTGTCCGGCTCCGGTTCCTTTATATTTGCTCTTGGTGGCATTGAATTTATAGGATACTTGGAGGCCGAAGCGTTGGAAATCCCGGTAAATCCGATTTTCCATATAGGCATCTATGCCGTATAAATCAAAATGGAAATACCCTGTTCTAAGAATATCATTGGCGGTGAATGTTATGGTGAGTGTCTCTTTTAAAAAGGATTTGGAAAGGCGTGCATTGATTTGTCCTTCCGTGCGCGTTACAAAAAATCCTTGCCGGGAAGCGGTGGAGAGATATCCTTCCATATTGAAGAACCAGCCTTTGGGAAGGCATTGAGTTGTCCATCCGTGCGCGGTACAAAAAATCCTTGCCGGTAAGCGGTGGAGAGATATCCTTCCATATTGAAGATCCAGCCTTTGGGAAGGTTGAAGTTGTTGTCCAGACTGATATAGAAACGGGGTTGGTTCCGGTGTTCGGTGATTCCTATTTTATTCGCATTCATGTCCAAAAAAGCCATATTCACATTGAGTTGTGGTTCCCAACACCCCAGGTTGGGAGAGGCGTTGAAACTAATGCCGTAATTATGGGTTGTAGGAATGGTCTGTGTGGCAAATAAGAGGACGCCCGGATGTGTATCTTCCTTGTAGGGCATAATTATATTGGTATACATATTGAGAATACGGCTGAAATAGGCTGAGAAATAGAGCCAATTCCAAGAGGCGCCGGCCGAAAAGCGATGCGTCTTTTGGGTTTTCAGCAAAGGGTTTCCTTGAGAATACTCATATTTGCTGCGATAGCGGATGGAATTGGTCAATAAACTATAGTCGGGATTATTTTTCCTTAACCGGTAAGAGAGGCTGAAACTTTTGCCATTGTGTGACCAACTGGCGGCCAATACAGGAATAATATCATTATAGGTAGGGCTTTGTGCATCTATCCTTATCCCTTTTTCATAATAATCTGTTTGTTGATGTTCATAACGTATTCCCATATTCAGTTTCCAATGGCGGATGGATCTTGAATAGTCAGCAAATGCGGCATATACGGATTGTTTGATGTGGTCGTCGGCATCAGCAGAGAAACCGTTTTGGGTAAAGATATCATGGCGGTTGGTAAAAGTTTCTTCCGTACCGAATGAAAAACGTCCGTTCCATAAAGGGGCACTGACTACCAGCTTGGCGGCATAGAGGGAGCTGCGCATACGACTGTCTGCTTGCACGGTTGCATCGTCATTATTCATGGCGTTCTGGTCGGAATGCGAGCGTTTGAACAGGTAATCGGCGTTGAAGTCAATATTCCATTTGCCCAGTTCTCCTGCGTAGTAGGCGTTTGCCGCGTGATCCCAACCTGTATGTATTTGTTCTGCTGTAGTAAAGTTTATCCGGTCGGTTTCTTCATCGTTACGTCTGGTGACGGTTTTACCGGATGAATTTCTGTCTGCATTCCCTATTCCGGTTTCGGGCATATAGCGCAGACCGAAAGAATGGTGTTCATCCGGTTCATAATTGAATCCCAGCTCACCGGAAAAACGTTGGCTCTTATGGGTCTGCACATCATTTTTGTTGGTTTGCCAAATGGCGGAACCCTTGATGCGGTTCATATTTGTGGTTTTTCCATACGAGTTTTGCTGTGCCATATATCCCTTTACAAAGAGATCCAGACCGCCGGTGCGATAATTTAATGCCATATATTCGTTGGCGTTGGCGGAATGTCCTTGTGAATAAGTCGTATTGAAGTGGCCGCTCAACCCTTGTCCGCGCCGGCGGATGGTGCGGAGGCGGATGACGGCTGCTACGTCCGAGGCATATTCGGCTCCGGGAGTGGTGATGACTTCTGCGGATAAGATTTCGTTGGCCCGGATACGGTCCAGTTCTGTCATGTCACGTACTTTCTTATTATTTATATAGATTACAGGAGAACCGCATCCCATTACATTGTATTCGCCGTTATGGCCGGTGACGAAAGGAAGATGGGGCAACATTTCTGCGGCAGACCCCATTCGGGCTAGGGAAGTTCCTGCCACGTTGGCTTTTAGTCCGTTGGGACCCACTTCTATCATGGGGCGTCGGGCGCTGATGGTTACTTCCTGCATCAGTTGGGTGTCGGGAAGCAGGTGAAACGTAAGAGTAGGGTGGCAAGGTTGCACTTCCGTCTTATAGCCTATATAAGAAACCCGTATCAAGTAAGGTATCCCTTCTTCCGCTATCATCAGGAAACTTCCGTCTTCACGGGTGACACATCCGTTTACAAAGGTGGAGTCGCCGGGAGTCAATAAGAGTACATTGGAGTAGGGCAGCGGTTCATTCTTTTCATTGGTTACTTGTCCTCGTATTTCGGTAATGCGTATGTCTCTTCCCTTTTTCTGTATGGCGAAGTATTCTTCCCGTTCTTTACAAATGAAAGGAATGCCGTTCAGGACAGTGCCGATGGCTTCAAGTTCGGTCTTTTGCCGGATGGAGGCTGTAACCCGGTAGCTTTCTGTTTCGTTATAGGAGAAGATAATATTCTTTCCGCCTTCCTTTTCGATTAGTTTAAGGGCGGCGGGAAGTGGTTTGTCCTTTAATTCTATAGAGAATTGCCGGGGTGTTTGTGAATGAAGCGGAAGGATGATGCTGAATAATACGGTCATGATCCACGCTGTTTTCAAATAGCCGTCTGGTCTCATTTTACTAGTGTTTAATTGTTCTTTATGAGTAATACAACCGAGGTTTGTAATCGGGTACGGTAAAATAAGGAAAAAGATTCGATGGGTTGTCGGAATGGATTCCCGTGGTTGGTTCATGCGAAGGGAACGGATATAACTTTATGAAGAATTTATGAAGGATTGGAATAAGAATGGTTCATTGTAATGGCTTGAGGTTCAAAGTCTTGCCCGCGTATGAAGAATTTGAAGGAAAAAAGGTGGAAAATGTGTTTTGAAGAGATGGTTGGGGCAGATACTTGTGTGATACTTGTTTTATGAAAATTGTAGATGGCAGTAGCTATGAAGAACAGAGGGAATAAAAACAAGGTGGCTGAAAACAAATTCAGCCACCTTGTTTTTATTGTTTAACCTGTGTTTTATTCGGATGAATGATTTGAAGGGAATAAAGGTGGATATTGTATCTTGAAAGGAGATGATTAGGCCAGCTACTTGTGTTACACTTGTTGCATAGGAAATTGTAGATGGCGGTAGCTATGAAGAACAGAGAGAATAGAATAGGGTGGCTGAGAACCAAATCCAGCCACCCTGTTTCTATCGTTTAAATTCTTGTCTTATTCTATTTCAATCTGATGTTTTACCGGAGTCAGGATGAAAGTAAATTCATAATCACCGTAGGGCAACATATATTGAGGCAACGGCAGAGCTCCCCAGCTGTTTACACAACCTAATCCCATCTGAGCCTTGTCGATGATCAGGTTGGTCAGGTCTGCTTTCTGTACTTCGGGCGAGTGACGCTGGTCTTTTTGTTCGCCATCATCCAGTGAACAGATGGTATAATGCAAGGCAGATGCGGAGAATGGAGCATCACCTACCACCTTCAGGCCGTTACCACCGGCATTCAGTTGCTTCCACCAACGGATATCGGTCTTGGTTCCTGTTTCCTGCGGACGGATATAGGAATAGAATTGTTCATCCACACTTTGGCGATAAATACCCAAGTCTGTGCTGTGGTTGCGGTCACTGTAGTTTTCTACCGGACCACGACCATAATATTCTACGGTTTCAAAACACTTAGGCATCTGCATTTGCATACCGAAGCGGAACATCGGAGATACTTTGGCATTCTTGTCGGCTGTCATCTTTTGGGTCACTTTGATGGCTCCTTCGTTGTTGATGACATAAGTCAGATATAATTTGGCGGAAACATTCTTCATGTCATATTCCGCATTCACTACTATCTGGTCATTTTCTGTTTTGGAATTCAAGGAAACCAGTTTCAATCCCGGGTTTTTCCATGCGGCATATCTGTTTTGCAGGCCGGCTCCCATATCATTGTCTGTCGGGGCACGCCAGAAGTTAGGGGTCAGGGCTGCGCCTTCTTTCAGCATTTCCGTTCCGTCCACTGCATATTTGCTTAAGTAACCGTTCTGTTTGTTGAACTCGGCTACGAAGTTATTGCCTTTTACGATCAGATAATGATATTGGTTGTCGATGATTTGCGGAACTACGGTGGCTACATCTGTTTGTTGATCTCGGCTACGAAGTTTTTGACTTTTAAGATCAGATAATGATATTGGTTGTCGATGATTTGCGGAACAACGGTGGCTACATTGGTCGTTTCCACGTTCTTCAAATCCATAGACGGTGCTTTGTAATCATTCAGTGTCAACTGATTCTTGGCGACGGTGAAACCTGCGGGCAGCAAACCTTCGCGGTTTTTCAGTTTGTAGGAAACGTTCAGCAACCATTCCTTGCAGGTGCAGGTCTTGCCGATATTCAACGTAATCTTGGCTGTTTCCTGAGGAGCGACTTTTAAATCATCCACGCGTCCGGTGCGGATTACTTTTCCATCTTTCAGTACTTGCCATTCCATATAGTAGGCGGACAGATCACGGAAGAAGTTCTCATTGAATACATTTACTTCCCCTTTGCTTAAATCGGCGGGAGTAGTCCAGATATTTTGGTAAAAGTGACCTACTTCATACTTGTGCGGATTTGGAGCACGGT
>ENA-ORID01000274-ORID01000274.1-human-gut-metagenome-genome-assembly--contig:-NODE-274-length-10120-cov-6.46398_pt1 | contig 10120 bp, 9 predicted proteins | sample MGYA00243028_ERZ508742 | MGnify/ENA primary metagenome ERZ508742 (study PRJEB26277, sample SAMN04329837) | human gut metagenome | biome: human-associated habitat | host: Homo sapiens | place: USA... | reverse complement strand
CCCGACAGACGAGAGTGCAATCCGCTACGGACTCCAACCGTATCCATATGATGATGTCATCACTTCCTGCGCCTTCAAAACTTCATCAAGGCTATCCAACGGTTCTCCCATACCCATCATCACCACATTGGTCAGTTTATCCCGTTCGGGCAAAGAATTTATCTGATTAATAATCTGATTAGCGGTCAGATTGGCGGTGAAACCCTGCTTACCTGTCATACAGAACTTACAGTTCATCTTACATCCCACCTGGGAAGATACACACAACGTAGCCCTATCTTCATCCGGAATGTAAACGGCTTCAACATAATGTCCCTCTCCGGCACGGTAAAGATACTTCACGGTACCGTCTGCCGACCGCATGGCATCCACCGGTACTTCACATCCTACTTCGTATATCTCTTTCAACAAAGCCCGATGTCTTAACGACAAGTTTGTCATTTCGTCTATGGAAGCTACTTTCTTGTCATATAGCCACGCAGCAATCTGCTTGGCCGCAAATCCTGGCAGCCCCAGATTCTTTACGACCATCTGAAGCTCGGTTAATGTAAGGCCTAAAAGAGGTAGTTTCATTCTAACTGTATATTTACGATAAAAGATAGTTTATTTACTGATAAATTATCCTTTGCAAAGGTAGGAATAAAGTTGCACAAATGAAAAAGCCGTTCGACATTTATCGAACGGCTTCCCCAAGTATATAAAATTATTCTACTTTTTTATTATTAGAAATACAGATAACGGCTATCTTTCACATTGGCATTCAAGTATAAATCATTCATGAACTGATTTGCTATACGTGCATGCATACCTTCCAATGTAGCTTCTTCCGTTTCCTGGTTATAAGTTTCATTCAGTTTTTCCTTAGCATAAGGTTGAAGAACAAATACACCACCATTACCCTTGATAGGTGCGCTCAACTTGTTTAATTCAGCAATTGAAGCATATGCCCCTACCAAAGGTTCGCTACTACGCAATGCCGGGACATAGGCCGGAGCAGCGAAAGTAACATGCTTTACGGAGTCACTCACTGCATTTGCCATATTCTTATATTGGTCAAAAGTCGTTGCACTGGCAGCTTTCATATCGGCCATGATTTTCTCTGCTTTCTTATCACGAAGAATTTCGCTTCTCAACTGTTCTTGTACCATAGACAACGGACGGTAACCTTCAGGAATGATATTCGTAACAGCCACCACCATCATATGGTCACTTTCGCCACATTCATACAGACCTGAAACCTCACCTGCTTTTGCTGCAAATGCCCATCTCAAAGCTTCTTTCGTACCTTTCACACCTCCGATAGCGTGCTCCGAACTGTACAAGTCAGTTCTATCCAGCAGTCTGTACCCTGCATCTTCTGCATTGGCAACCAATTTGTCCAAAGTATTGTTAGCTGCAATGAACTGACTGAAGTCATTGTATGCCTTGCTATAAGTTTCCTTGCTGAATTCAACCGGACGCTTGATAACGGCTACTTTATATTTATCTTTCACAGCTTTTTTATTCATCACTTGCAAGATAACGTTTGCCTGTCCCAAAGCGAGGTTAGCCAACTCATTCTGACCCAAAGTAGTGATGGCTGCAATATACTTCAAATTATCACCGTCCACTTGAGCACCTTCATAGTTGGCAGAAGAAATCCATGTTGCCTCACCTGTCTGACCGTACTTCTTGGCAATTTCGGCAAAGTCTGCACCGCCTTTAATGGCTGTGTAGATACTGTCAGCCAAAGTCTTGGTCTTGGCAGCATCTTCTGCAACCACTTGAATCTGACGATATTGAATGGAGTCAGGCATAGCAGCAGAGGCCAGTTTCTTGAAAGAATTGATTGTATTGTCCGATGCATTATAGTAAGGACCATATACACCACCTACCTTTACAGAATCCAAACGGGCAACAACGTCAGCAGGCAGCGCCTTGTCTGTATAGAATAAGTCAACATATTGCTGAGTAGAACCGGTTGAGCGAATGAAGTTTGAATAATCGGAAGGATTCTCAGCCAACTGCACAGTATATTCCTCCACTTCTTTCTGAATATCGGCTTTGTCTTCCGGACTTGCAGTAACCTGCACATCAATATACTTGATGTTACGGGTTTCCACATATTGTCTGAATTGCTCTTTTTTCTTGTTATAAGCATCTTTCAGTTCGGATTCCTTAATAACAATTGTAGAATCTACAATAGAGGAATAAGGAACGGCTGCCAACAATAAGTCAGACTGGTCTACACGTGCATTGAAAGCATCTTCCGCTTCAACAGGATTAGAGAACAGAGACTTCGTAATCAAAGCCTGATATTTCTCCTGCAAACGAGCCTGTATAAGTGACTTCTCCACAAAACTCCAAAAGTTATACATGGAATTGTAATACTCCGCATATTGAGCCGGCATCTGAGCCTTGTTCATCTTAGAGTAATCTACCAAAAATTTCTTCAACATATCTTTGTCGAAAGCACCGGTCTGCGGGTTACGGAACGGAGTCTGCTGCAACATCGGATGTACACCGGCATCAATAATAGCCTGGAGTTCCGCTTTAGAAACAGTCAAACCCAACTTTTCAGCTTCGTTCTCAATCAGTTTATTGTTTACGTATGCTCTCCAGACTTCATCCTTAATCTGATTGGTTTGTTCATCGCTCAACGCGTTCAAGCCGCTGGAGAATTTCACTACTTCCGTATATTCCTCTACCAATGCCTGAAAATCCTGAGCGGAAATTGTTTCCCCGTTCACTTCTCCTACATCTTGTGACTGGTGCGGCTGAAGTACTTTCCACGCGTCTCCCGCGATGAAGGCAAACAGCGCCAGACCAATAACAATCACCAATAAGGGCCCTTTAGACCGAATGTTTTGTAATGTTGCCATTTTAGTTAATATGAATTATTTGTTTATTATTATTTTCTATTCAATGTTCTTTTTAGCGCACGAAGATACAAAAAATGCTAATACGCATCTATTTATTCTTTAAAAATTTACGCTGAAACGAAATTATTCCGTGACTTTCAACCGTACCAATTCTATTTTAGTGGCTGTCACCTTAATTATCTTAAACTGATATTTGTCAACGGCTATCACTTCATGCAGTTTCGGGAAACTTTGATAACGGTTCAGAATCAGTCCGCCTATCGTAAGATATTCATCCGACTCGGGCAGTTCAAGATTGAACGTTTCATTTACCTTCTCTATTTCAAGACGTGCGGACAGCACATATTCATGTTCGCCAATTTGTTTACAGATGTAGGAAGTGTTGTCGTGCTCGTCCTCAATATCCCCGAATATTTCTTCAACCAAATCTTCCAGTGAAACAATACCGGATGTACCTCCAAATTCATCTACCACAACAGCAATTGTTTTTTTCTGTTGCATAAAAAGTTTCATCAATTTATGTGCCGCCATCGTTTCGGGCACAATGGGTACTTCCTTGACATTATTTCTCCAGTCCGCCGGATTTCTGAACATTTCAGACGAATGAATATAGCCGATTACGTTATCTATATTCCCATCGTACACAATAATTTTGGAGATACCCGACTCCACAAACACGTTCTTCAAGTCTTCGAGCGAGGCCGTCACATCCACTGCCACCACTTCCGTACGGGGAACAATACAGTCGCGTATTTTTATATTAGAGAAATCAAGCGCATTCTGAAAGATTTTCACTTCCGCATCCAACTCTTCCTCATTAGCAGCATTCTCTATTCCCGTCTGCACGAAATAATCTTATTCGTCTTAGTCGAATGCCTTATCGGACGCTTCCTTATTTATCCTCATGCCAAATAAGCGCAAAAAGAGATAAGACAGTCCGGAAGCAAACTTTGATATGGGAAACAGAATAACATAGCAGACAAACAAAGGTATAGCAAATACCCTCAATACCAGATTCGGGTTAATCTTGAACAGCGTCTTCGGAAGAAACTCGCCCGTTACAAGAATAACAAGAGTGGATATGATAGTCTGCACCAGCACCATTACAAAATGATTATCAATCATACCCGCCAGCAGATTCACCTCGATAATCTGTGCCATAAGGATACCATAAATAACCAGCGCGATATTATTTCCCACCAGCATGGTGGAAATAAAATTATTCGGATTACGGAAAAAACAAGAAAGGATGCTTGACGTAATCCCCGGTTTCCGCTCCATCTCAAAACGGAGTTTGTCCACGGAAACAAAAGCAATCTCCATCCCCGAAAAAAAAGCGGAGAAAGCCATGGTTATCAATAAGTAAATTATAGTGCTCATCATATTATTTGATGCTGTCTGTTTTCAACGTATCAGAAGGGGTGACACTGTCCTCATCCACATAAAAGATACCTTCCGTCTTGAAGAAACGGTATTTTGTCAATTGCTCATTTGATTCAAAACCAATGGCATAAATTATCTGGTCGGGTTGTTCTATACGCACCCGCTGATCGGAATAGACACGCTTTTTATTCTGATCCCAATACAGCAACTCCGTATCGAATTTTTCTCCTTTCAGGTTCTGTATGTGTACATTTCCTATCAGCTTCCACAACTCTTTCTTATTATAGTAATAAGCCGTATCGGCCTTGATACTGGCTTCAGTATGGAACAAAGAATCGAATTTTTCCAGATATATACCTTTTTCAAACGCCCAATAAGGTGGATTCTTACGGTCGTAAATCAACCACACCGCCGTATTGACCCGATAACGGGTAATACCCGAATCGGAAATCAGCGTTGTTACCCCTTTAGTATCCATAACCGGCAACGAATCACGTTCGGTAATGGCAGCTCCCATCTCTTTTTTACGTCCGGAACAGGAAGAAAATAAAAGAAGCATAACCATCACCCTCAGGGCAATGGTTATGCTCATATTTTTATGTCCGACAACGTTAGGTTGTAGCGACATATTCTTATCTAATGGTTGTAGACTCACCGATCCAGCCGCCAATCGTAATACGGTCACCGGCTTTGTAACCCAACATAAAGAGGTCTTTTGCCTGCGGAGTATGACGTGCATAAGTTGCAATCAGTTCATTAACCTTATCTGTAACACTCGGATCTACGGCTTTAGCACGTTGAAGTTTATCAATAACTACGTAGTAAGTACATCTGTTCAATGCAGGCTCATCACTCCAGTTGGGATTTGAACCGTACATTTGAGCCAGCAGAATATAGGGTTCGCCATAGTTTTCATTAAAGCTGATTGCTTTCTGGGCATAAGTTCTTGCCTGAGACAGTTTCTTAGCCTGCCACAAAGCTGCAGCGGTAGCATAAGCCATTTCAGATTTCTTTGCATTATCGGTTTCCATGCCCAATGCTTCATCGAAATACTTCACCGCAGTGTCATAATCACCTTTTTTATAGTACATATATGCTACACCTACAGCTGCATCAGCAGTCGGATTAACACGATACAAATAATCGGAAGCTTTGAAGTATGCCTCACATTCATTACACTTCATCATCTTCAGAATAGTGATGGTCTTCTTCAGGAAAGCAGAGTCTGCCTTATTTTCTTCAACTTTCGGGCCGTAGATATTCTGCAATGATTCACAATCAGCTACACCGCTGTTAACGAACATAGCTACCAAATTATCCTTGATTGTTTGCAAAACAGCTTTTTTCTTTGCATTATCCTCTGCTGCAATAGCATCATCGGCGTATTGCGAAGCATTGATATAATCCTGGAAGAATTGATCTGTATGATTAGTATCTGCCTTTACTTTCTGCATGGACACATCAACAAAATAGTGCAATACAGCACCATCAGACTCACCCTTAGCGGTTTCTGCTGATTCTTTCAGCCAGGCATAAGCCTGATTCAAATCAGGAGCAGGTGCATATTGCAGATAATCCACAGCTTTTGTGCCTAATGCAGACGCAACACTCGGTACACCCTTCATCTTTGAAGCAAATTCAGGAATATACTTCATTTTCTGATCATGCACAGCCATCAGTTCATCAAACAATTTCTTATACTCTGCTGAATTACGATCCTTAATCTGACTCATCAAACCTGTAAGAATCTTCTGTGCATCGGTATAAGTGTAATATCTCAGTGTCGGACAATCTTTCAGAACTGCCATACAAGGAGCGTAAGCATCCTTGAAGTTTTTCGCTCTTACTGCCTCATGCGAGATACTACTATTGGCATTACAATCACTTTGTGCGAAAGTGCTGGTTACTCCACCCGAAAGGAGCAAAACAGCGACAAGCGTTTTAATTTTCATTGTATTTAAATTTTAGTTGTTATATTGTCTATTTTCACCATTCAGCATTAATCAACTTTCCGCTTGAAGAACCAGCGTTCATTGAAAGTTACTCCAACACAGATACGCAACGTATTTTCATTCAGGAATGCGGCTGTCTTGCCTTCGGTTCTTACATACTGGGCCGAAAGGCTTAACACAGAACGCGTACGCGGAATGGGAAGTCCGAAACCGGCAGTTACCCCATATTCGTCAGCGGCACGCATACCGTTTATTTTATAATAAGGTTGGGAATAGTAAGCTCCCAAACGATATTTTACATGTGCCAAGTAGCTCCTTCCCATAGGGTTTGGAAGAAATTCAGCGCCTACAGCAATCTTGGTACGGTTACAGAAAGCATTTTTCTCATTCATATAAGTAACTGAACTCCATTTTTGAAAAGTAAAGTCAGCCCCTACCGTCAAACGCTTGTCATACACATAGCTGAAACCAACACCCAAACTCATCGGACTACCGAAAGCGGCAACCGTATCTCTGTTATTCACAGTAGTTCCCGTTTTCTCATTTCCCAATCTGTCCTCTACATATGAGTCGTTGTTCAAATCATGTCCCGGCGAGAATACTACACCTAATGTAGCTTCATGTTTCTTTCCGAATACCTGCGTATACTGTGCTCCGATATCCAACTTATAGCTTTGTATAGATGTACCTGTTATCGTAGTCAGCGGCAAAGTAGATGAATTTCCCGGAAATGTTATGGCTCTTGTGTGCGTTATATCTCCCCAAAAATATGAGATGTTAGCACCGACAGAAAGATTTTTCAAGACTTTAAACCCTGCTCCCAAATATAGCTGATGTAATCCGCCGTCTCCATAATATTGCAACGCGCTGGATTGGGAAGGATAATCCGTATCTTCCTTGTATTCCGCCATGCTATACCCTACATTCGAGTAAGGCAACAATCCCAAACTCATAGCAGCCCATTTACCCAAACGAAATTGCATTGTAATATAGTCAAAACTGGAGTTTTTGGCATTTTGCTTTATCGTACCGTTACTGAAGTTCGTATTTTGCAGGGAAATACCGCCGTCAAAAATAAAAGTAAGCGAATCGATCGCCGTATAGGATGCCGGATTAGCGAAATTCACCTGATATTTATCCCGTAATCCGTATGCAATACCACCCATGGCTTTGCTATTACCTGAACCCTGGTCCGCCAATTGTCCGTATCCGTATCGTGTATAGGGAGAATTCGTATTATTTTGAGCGATTGCCGCTCCGGACAACATCATAAGCAAGAACACCAAGAGTGTTTGTCTATATCCTATCATTATTATAGTTTAAAATTCTATTTAATCCTTTCAATACTAAAAATCTGTCTGCAAAGATGATACTTTTTAAGTTTGTATCAAAAGAAAAATCATCTCCGCCCGTTAAAAAAACCAAAAGTTCAGGATATTTATGCTTCATAGACTCAATATAACCTGAAATTTCGTATTCCATCCCTTTCATCACTCCGGCGCGTATAGCCGTTTCGGTGTCCCGTCCCATCGGGAGTTTGCGCCCGTTGGTGTCTACCAGAGGCAAACGTCCTGTAAACTGATGCAGTGCCTTGAAACGCATCTGCATACCGGGAGAAATATTACCGCCATGATACTGGCCTTTTGAGTCGATAAACTCGTAAGTAATGCAAGTTCCCGCATCAATCACCAATATATCCCGATGAGGAAACTGCTCATTAGCACCCACTACGGCAGCCATACGATCATATCCCAATGTTTCGGGAGTTTCGTACAGGTTGACAACCGGAAGCGGAGTCTGATGATTGAGCCAGAGCAAAGGAAACGGCAAAGCTGCCAAATCAGCTAATACCTTTTCGCTTAAATCAATGACAGTAGTCACAATCCCCTGTTCAACCGGATATTTGGAACAAAAAGCCTTCAAGCAACCCAGCGATTGATTGGATTCAGCTACTATATCCACGATTTCTCCGCCGTCGAAGAAAGCAATCTTTGCCTTTGTATTTCCTATGTCGATTATTAAATTCAAATCTTTTGGTTCTTTAGCGGGCGCAAAGGTAAAGTAAAAAAAGAAAAGTTGAAGCATAGAAGAGGAATTATCTTCTTTTTTCATTTTAGAAATCCCCAAAAACAAAAAAATCGAACTATCTATTTTTAAATAGATCAATTATCTTTTATTGTTTATTATGTATTCCACTATGCGTTCGGCAGTCTTTTTTTATTACATCATAAACAACTAATAAGCAACAGATTACAAGAAAAAAACAGCGTTCCAAAAAGTGTTCCACTATTTTGTATCCGATTTTCCGTTCAAGCAGAAACATTATTTCACCCAAACAGAGGCTCCATTTAAAGAAAACAGCGCCTCTGTTTAAGCCATATAGAGCCTTTATTCTGATAAAATAGAGGCTCCGTTTTCCCGAATCCAACTATTCTTTCTATATTTGCCACCGAAATAAAACGAACCAGCTAATGAAACGGTTTTTCTCATACATCATCCCCTCCTTCTTCCTGTTGCTTCTGCCCACCGGACAAGCATCTGCCAACAACAACGACTCCATCCGTTTGAGTCTGTTGACTTGTGCCCCCGGAGAGGAAATATATTCCCTATTCGGACACACTGCCATCCGTTACGAAAATCCTTCACAAGGGATTGACGTTGTATTCAACTACGGACTGTTCAGTTTCAACACTCCCAACTTCATCTTCCGCTTCTCGCTCGGAGAAACAGACTACCAACTGGGAGCAACGGATTATGAACGTTTTGCAGCTGAATACGCATTTTTCGGACGCAGCGTATGGCAGCAAACGCTCAATCTGACCGATGAAGAAAAGACTGAACTGATCCGGTTATTACAAGAAAACTATCGTCCGGAAAACCGGGTATACCGTTATAATTTCTTTTACGACAATTGTGCTACCCGCCCCCGGGACAAGATAGAAGAAAGCATTGCAGGAAAAGTGATTTATCCCGCAGAACCTCAGGATGGCTCCCTCACTTTCCGCGACATTGTACATCAGTATTGCAAAGGACATCCGTGGGCACGTTTCGGCATTGATCTCTGTATCGGAAGTGAAGCCGACCAGCCCATCACACAACGTCAGATGATGTTTGCCCCTTTCTACCTGATGGATGCTTTCGACGGTGCACAAATTAAAAGCGATTCTATCCAGCGTCCACTCATAACGGCCAACGAGCTGGTAGTCGATGCCACTCCCGAACCGGATGAAAGCGGCTGGATGCCTACTCCGCTTCAATGCACCTTACTCTTATTTATATTGACAACCGCCGCCACAATCTATGGAATCCGCCGGAGAACCGGATTATGGGGAATCGCCCTCTTCCTTTCTGGTATAGCAGGCATTGTGGGATGCGTCCTTGCAGTTCTCGCACTCTTCTCCCAACACCCGGCAGTCAACTCTAATTTCCTATTACTGGTATTCCATCCGGGGCAACTTCTTTTCTTGCCATACATTATATATTGTGTCCGAAAAGGGAAGAAATGTTGGTATTTAACCCTGAATCTGGCGGTTTTAACACTTTTTATAGTGCTTTTTCCGGTAATTCCGCAAAGATTTGACTTTGCTGTTGTACCTTTGGCACTCGTTTTGCTGATACGTTCAGCGAGCAATCTGATTGTGACATCTAAAAAAAAATAATGAAAGGACTACTAACTTCCCTCATCACCGTACTGACTTTCACCGGGCTACAAGCCCAGTCACTACCTGCCGCCCCTAAATTAGTGGTAGGGCTGACGATTGACCAATTACGTACGGACTATCTGGAAGCTTTTTCGTCACTCTACGGTGAGAAAGGCTTCAAACGTCTTTGGAAAGAGGGAAGAGTGTTCCATAATGCCGAATATACCTTCTGCGGTATCGACCGCGCATCTGCCATAGCGGCTATTTATAGCGGTACGACGCC
>ENA-ORID01000263-ORID01000263.1-human-gut-metagenome-genome-assembly--contig:-NODE-263-length-10476-cov-4.15123_pt1 | contig 10476 bp, 9 predicted proteins | sample MGYA00243028_ERZ508742 | MGnify/ENA primary metagenome ERZ508742 (study PRJEB26277, sample SAMN04329837) | human gut metagenome | biome: human-associated habitat | host: Homo sapiens | place: USA... | reverse complement strand
ACCATGAGTTGGGAAGTTTGAGTCGGCGCAAGGTTAGGGAATACTGTGAAGGCAGTATTCCAAGTGTATCAGTCGCTTTGGCTGGAACTCCCGAACAGGTAAGAAGATTGATACCTGATGCGGAGAACGGATTGATGAGTCGCTTTTGTTTCTATATTATCCGCTTCAAGCGAGGTATAAGAAATGTGTTTGCCACAAGCGACATTTCTCAATCCAAGAATGCCATGTTCAAACTGTTGGGAGATAAATTCTGTCATCTGCATAAAGAATTTGTGAGGCGGGGTAATTATTCCTTTTCTCTTCCCTCTGATTTGCAGGAACAGTTTATTGAATATCTCAGTCGTGTGAATGAGGAATGTTGTGACGAAGTGAATAACAAGATGCAAGGAGTAGTCAGACGGATGGGACTAATTGCTTATCGTATAATGATGGTGTTGACCGCTGTCCGACATCTGGATAATGTGATTCACAAATCTTCTTCTGACGAGACTATACAATTGGTTTGCCATGAGTTTGACTATTCCATAGCCATGAGTATTTGCGACACCCTGCTTTATCATGCCGTATTCATTTATCAGAATTTGTCAGGAAATCAGTCTAAACGATTCAATACCGTTTCGCAAGAGACAGGCGTTTATGCACGAAGGAACACCCTTTATAATATGTTGCCTGACATTTTCACAAAGAAAGATTATGATGCGGCGGTTTTAACTTTAGGCGAGAATGGAAGTACGGCAAACAAGTGGATAGAAGCCTTTATTAAAGATGGCAAGCTATGCCGGATAGAGCAGGGGAAATATAGGAAGATTTTTTGAGTGGCAAGTTTGTGTTTTAGTGTCACTAAAACCTATGCCGCAAGCGATAGAACTGCCACTCTCAAAAAACAATTTATCAATATCGAGAATCAATATGAGTATAAAGGAAAAGAAACTTGGTGGCCGCCCAAAGTTGGCGAGCTATCAGAAACGTACCAAATGTTTTCGGGTAATGTTTACTGAGAACGACTACATTTATATCCAATCCAAAGCGGAACAGGCAGGATTGTCTGTCAATGAATTTTGCCATCAGGCGGCAATGGATTGTCAGGTCTGTCAGCGTATCAGTCCGGAAATGGTATCGGCAATTCGTGACCTTTCCGGTATCGCCAATAACGTCAATCAGATTGCCCACCAGATGCACATCTATGGATTGGAAACAGTCAAACAACAGTGTTTTTCGATTATCTCGGAAGTTAGTAGAATTATCACCCAAGTAAAGAATACCTGTCATGATAGCGAAGATTAAAACAAGAGTTGATTTCGGAGGTATTGTAAACTATGCCAATGACCAAAAGAACAAGAAGAAATGCGCTACACTTTTAGCGCATGAAGGAGTATGTACCATTAGCAATAAGTTGATTGCCGATTCTTTTTGCCTTCAAGCATCCATGCGCCCGAAAGTAAAGAGTCCTGTGAAGCACGTATCACTTGCTTTCTCTTCGCAAGATATTAGCCGTTTTCCTGATAATGGAGAAGGGGATGCGCTTATGGTGGAGATTGCCTAGAAATGGATGGAACAAATGGGGATTCGCAATACTCAATATATCATAGCCCGGCATCACGACACGAAACATCCTCATTGTCATTTGGTATTCAATCGGATAGACAATGAAGGTAATCTTATTTCTGACAGTAATGAAAGAATACGCAATGCAAAAGTTTGTCGCGTTTTAACTAAAGTGTATGGACTTTACATTGCTCCTAAAAATAGCAAAGCCAGAAATAAGAGCCGTTAGCGTCCTCATCAACTACGGAAATATAATCTCCGTTCTTCAGTTCTTGATGCACGAGCAAATTCTCATTCGTGGAATGACTTTTTTAGCATTCTCAAAGGTTTGGGTATAGATATGCGTTTTAATCACGCTGAGAACTCGGATAAAATTCGTGGTATATCATTCAGTCAGGATGAGTATAGCATGGCTGGTTCCAAACTTGACCGTGATTTGAGTTTTAACAGTCTTTGAGCTACATTGGGTAATGTGGCAGCGGAACTGATTATTCAACCCCATCAAGCCATAATTCCCAGTGGAGGAGGTGGAGGAACCAACAATGAACAAGGATGGCGAAACGATAAAGATAAGGATAACCAAAGAAACGAACCTATTTATAAAACCTCAAAACGTAGAAGATAATGAAAGAAGATGTAGTAGCTGCAAATCTTGCGAATTTGCGCCAAAGTATCAACGAGCTAAAAGAGTGTATTGAAAAACAGAATACTACAGTTCCTAAACCAGAACAATCTGTAAAAGTGGACTTTGACGAAAAGACCATTTATGATGGAATCGCCAAAAGTTTCTGTTCCTGTTGGAATGATGCGTTATCAGTGGTGAAGAAACATATCTGGAAGCAGCAACCTGATACATTGCCGTTTTCGCTATGGTTCCCGAAGCTTATTGAACTATTCAAACAGAAGTCTAAATTTCTAGAATATCTTTATAGACACGTTTGCGATTACAATCTCAATCGTATGACTATTGAAGCAAATACCGATTGCATATTAAAGCGGCAGGACGAGATACTTGTGAGAATCAATGAATTGAAAAGCCCTGTAACCATTATTCCACCAAATATCAATGGGATGTTTATACGGGGGCATCATATCAAACTTCGATATGTCGTAGTGTTTGTTATCATTATAGTTACATGGGCTGTTGCTGCATCAGTTAGTAGCATGAGGCATAGAGAAGAAGCCTTTGCGTATTATTCGATGTATCGGGTGGTGAATGAGCAGCATAAGAACTTGATAAAAAAGCAGATAGCAATAAAAAGGAAAAATTAGTATATGTTTTTACGTATATACTGTTTACTCCAATTTATCCTTTTACATCTCAATTAATTGTGAAGGGATTTTTTATATTGGTGTGTGTTAATATAAATTTTAGCGTTATGATTTACGGATACATTAGAGTAAGCAGTGATAAACAAACTGTAGAGAATCAGCGTTTTGAAATTAATAATTTCTGTGAGCGCAATAAACTAGTGATAGATGGTTGGATAGAGGAAACCATCAGTGGTACAAAATCTTATAGTAAGCGAGAACTTGGTAAACTTTTGAAACGTGTAAACAAGGATGACCTTATTATATGTGCCGAGTTGTCACGGCTTGGTAGGAATCTGTTCATGATCATGGAAATATTGAATATTTGCATGACTAAGGAATGTAAGGTTTGGACAATAAAAGACAACTATCGCTTAGGCGAAGACATCCAAAGTAAGGTGTTAGCTTTCGCCTTCGGTTTATCTGCGGAGATTGAGCGGAATCTTATTAGCCAGCGCACAAAAGAAGCCTTAGCAAGATTAAAGTCTGAGGGAAAGCCAATAGGGCGTGCTACTGGGCGTAGAAACAATCGCCCAAATTCGAAATGCGAAGCTAAACATCTCTTTATTGTAAAGCAGTTATCAGAAGGAGTAAGTATTCCAATAATAGCCAAAAAAATAAAAGTTGCGAGAGGAACTCTATATCGGTATTTGGCATATACTGGTATTCGTTTACCTACTAAATCTGTTAATGGCAGATGGGAAAGAGGAATCTATTAATATCGTCCAGTTTTTGAAGACAAATTCAGGAAAGAAAGGTGAAGGAATGCCAGTTGTCCGCAATCCTCAATTCTACTTTAGGGAGGGATTTTGTTTGATAGATGTAAATTCTACTTATCTTAAAGCAAGACTGAAAGGTAATGGCGTATTTGATGTTTTAAGTATGAGTTTATTCTCTATGAACCAAATACCTGATTGGTATTACGTTAGCCTTATTAATTCGGAGCTTATTAGTCTCTATGTAGATAATTTTGTGAACAATACATCTCATTTCCAAATAAATGATGCGAGGCAGTTACCAATCGTAATACCAAATTTAAAAATTTTGAATAAAATAGAACAGTTATGTAAAGAGGCGATTTGTTTAAAGAAAGATAGTTTTTCTTCCTTGGTTGATAGAACAACTGCGGAAGAAAAACTATTAGCATTGCAACGAGATTTGGATTATTATGTACAAGCAGAACTATATGGAATATAAGCATGCTATTAAATTGTCATTTTCCTCTTCTATTATTTCCAACTCTGATTGAATTGATATGTCTGTTGTTATACCTTTAGCAACAGACTTTTTTAACTCAAAAGCACTGGTAAATAATCTGTTACACGATTTTAATATCTCATTATCTGGAATTAATACAGGAATTAATTTAGCATCTCCTGTTGTACAATGAGAAGTCGAATTAATAAAATTATCAACGTATATAGCTGCAAATCTAGAGTTCATTAAAGAAATCAGATAGAACTCTGGAACCTGGTTGACACAAGAAAAGAAACTCATGATTTCTGTGCTATGTACAGTATTTTCTTTCTTTTTTCATTTCATTTATGTTGTCAAAACATTATTCCAACAAAATCCCTCTGTGTTTAGAGATTATAAATTTTCTCAACATAAGAATCCACTTCTTTCTGAATGACATCAAGAGCATTGTTCGTTGTGTGTCCTTTCTTTATTTTAATTGCATTTGAGACAAATGATTTTGCCTGCTCATCATCTGTCGATGTAGGAATGATGATGGGTAACTGACGTGCATCATTAATCTGAAATGTCTGAGTATTATTGACGAAGTTGTCAACATAATGACTAATCAAGGTTGAGTTTATCATTGTGATGATGTAGTCTTCTGAAAGCAAATTAGAAACTCCAAAAATGCTCATACTTTTGACGTCATGTATGCTTTTTTCTTTCTTACGGCACTTCAGAAACATTGTGTTTATATCACTCCAGCACAATCCCTCCCTAAAGTAGAACGTATAACCTTGGTATCGCGCCCTTGGATCTGTCTTCAAAAACTGGACGTTCTCCTTAGACCAAGCAATGGCAAATGGGGTTTCAAGATACCAGCGATTACCGTCTTTGTCTCCCTTGTCGTAAGGCACATAGAAGTTTTTTGAGGTATCAATGCCGTTCTCCTTCTCATCTTTGGTCAGCTCATCAACGTTTGCCAGTTCACTATCATCAATGATTTTATAGATATAGCCCTGTCCGAAAATGTCACGGCCATACTTCTCTTTGAGATTGTCGAAGAGGTTTGCTATTTCTTTTTCCGAGAGGGATGCCAAGAATTCCTTTTCGTTGGCATAGGCGTCCAATCCTTCCACCTTAATTTTCTTTTTCTTAATGGCTTCTACCAGTTTCTTGGGTCGTGACTCTATGATATTCTTCGCCCATTTTGTGGAACGGCGCACAGCAATGTACTTACCGTTGTTGGCCGTTGCAAGTCCTTGTCCTCCCTCTGTAAGACAGCCCAATAAAGCAATATCGCCTGGTTTTAGGCTGGCACGATAGGCTTCCAACTCCTTATGGTTTTGAGAAATCTTCTTTGATGTCTCAATCTTGCTCCACCATTTGTCATATAGTTCTTTCACTTTCTTCCCATAGAGTTCATAGATGCGCAAATTCAGTGGCGTAGGTTTGAATATTACGGAGTTCTGCGCATTTATGAACATGCTTTGTTGAATAGGAGTGAACACAATGGGATGAGACAAATCTGCAGTACCATCATAGAAATTAACAATGTGCTCATCTACCATCGGCTGCTTAACAGTCTGTGTGATGCAGGTGTCAACCATTGCTGCTTCAAAAGGATTGGCTGTATCAAAAATATAGCGAATGGTATTTGACAACAATAAATCTCTCATATTGCGCTTGGTCTGTGTCGTCCAAAACGTCTTTGGTGTGATATAAGTTAGTGTTCCACCATCTTTACAGAGAGCCAATCCTTTGAATGTTAAAAGATTGTATGTGTCATCAGAAAAGCCAAACTCCTTTTCATACTTCACTTTGTCTTCTTCCTTTACTCCTTTAGTAGAAATATATGGCGGATTACCAATCACTATGTCAAACTTCTCTTTAAGACAGAACATCCATTCGGGGTCAAAGAAGGAAGACACTGAATTTTGGTCATATGGATTCCATTCCGTTATCTGCTTGACTGCGGCTTCAAATCCTGTGATTTCGCCTTTGTTCTGCTCTTTGGCAATTTCTGCTTTTGTCGCTTTTATGCGTACTGTCAGTTCCTTGCGCTTCTTCTTGTTGATGTCCTCACGAAACAAAGAGTCAGGATGCTCTACTACACCGAACAGTGTTTGCTCTACGGGATGAGTTTTGTCTACCCACACTTCATCCTTGTACAATTTCCATTCATCAGAGAGTTGCTGCAAGAGTCGTTCATGTGCTGCAATTTTTTCAAGGTCAGGCTTTTGGGCATGGCTGACTATATAGTCGAGCAGCTGTTGGCGGGTGGCATTGTCTTGACGCTCACTTCGTTTCTTGGCTACACGACCTTTCGCAAGGAAGTGGTCGTTGCGGATACAGAGCAGTTTTTCTTTCATGCTATCCAGTTTCTCGTCGTTCGTCCAATCGTCCTCGTAGTTGCGTATATTGGCACTGATGAGCGTGTTGGCTGCAACGAACTTTGTTTCCAGGTTAGGATGAGTGTTGATGCCAAAGTTCGTTTCGGGAGAACTAAAGTCGATGTCATTCTGCTCGCAGATAAGCGAGATGAAGAAACGCAGTTTACATATAAGCATGGCGATTGGCTGGATATCAACGCCATAGACACAATTCTCAATGATAGTGAGTTTGAGTTGGTAGCGGTCGACCGTATCTCCCTTGAGCAACTCTATGATGTCAACAATACGCAAGAGACACCCCATGGGGAACGCTCCCGAGCCGCAGGCTGGGTCGAGTATCTTGACTTGTTTGAGCGCGTTGGCGATAGCATCCTTGTTGCTATCTGTCCAATCTGTAGAAACGGTTCTCTCTTTAAATAGTGCATTCAATTTTTCTTCGCTTATTCGGTCGAGTCGTTTGCCAAGGAGATAACTCTTTATGGCCTCGTCCACCATATAGTCGACGATGGGACGCGGCGTATAGAATGAGCCAGTGGATTTGCGTGCCGAGTCCTGTGTTTCGGGATTGTATGCCGCTAAAAGGGTCTCGAACACACGACCGAGCAATTCGGGGTCAAGCGATATGACGGCATCCGTAGGCGAGTTCTCTTCGATGGTGAAGTTGTATTGCTTCAACAAATTAATGAGTCCAGGTTGGTCTTCATCATCATTAAAGAAAAGAATGTTGGGAACAAACGCCCGATACTTGAAGTTACCATTAGATGATTTGGTAGCATTGCGGCTAAAGCCGTCATAAAAAATGTCATATTCTTGGTTGAGATACAAATCTTTGGGTTTGTCGAGACACTCAAAGAGTCCACCGTTCAGAAACGGAACGTGGGCAAAGAGAGTCAGTATCTCCTCTTCTTTCTGTTGGAACATTTCCTTGTAGCGGTAAAGGTTCCGTGTATCACGTCCAGACTTGGAGGCAGCAAAACAGCGAGGATTGCCCTCCTCATCGATAATGGCACAGTTGAGCGTGGCAAAAAAGAGGAAAACCAGGATGGCATAATACTAGTTGACATCATTGTGCGATGTTTCATCAAAGTCAACAAGAATGGACTTTAACTGTTTCGGGTTAAAGATACTGTCAGGCACCAGTCCTTTCTGTTTAATGAACCACACGAAGAGCAGACGTGTTATCATGCGTATCAACTTGACATTGATGTTCTCTCGGTCATCCTTCTCGGTGTTGGGATTGTTGGGGAAGGTGACGTTTATATCCTCAGACAAAGCCCACAAATACCAATTGTAGAGCTTGTTATAAAAATCTTTCGATAGTGCTTCCACGGAGAACGCTTCCTTGATGTTGGTAAAAGAAAGACCTTTCTGTTGCAAGTCGATGAAACGGGCTACTGGTGTGTTATAATGACTTCCTTTGTCACCCAGTACAAAAGTGTAACGTTTAGGCGATGTTGCCTCACCATTAATATCACAAATGAATGACAAACGCCAATGGTCGCCACTATCAAATACCACCAATGCCGCATCAAATTCGCCCCAAGTAGGGTTGATAAATGATTTTACGAGATTGCGAAGTCCTACACGTTTATTTGCGACAGAGCCTTGACGGATATTATAATGAAACAAACCTATACGGTAACTATCAGTAGTATTTATGTTACCTAAATAGTAGCCTTCATCCGAAGTGTTCTCAATAATTCTTTCAGGCTTCTCTTTCAATTCACTTGCATTGAAAAAGTGTTGCGAAAAGCTATACCATTGTGTCAAGTTGAATGACGATTGGAATATGTTTCTTAAACTATCTGAGGTATATATAGTTGCCATAGTAATATTGGTTTATAGTGAGTGATTTATTTGAAACTCTCTGAAATAATGATTTGTGGATTGGAAATATCTTGGGCATCGTGGCGTTGCTCCTTGTTCATCGTCTGATACTCGCTAAGTAGTTCCGAAATTTTGTTTTGTAAACTATACTCGTTTTGTTTCATCTTTGCACGGTCGTTCTTGTATTCACGAGACAAAGTTTTCAAGTAACGAGGTAGTTGGGCATAGATACCTTCATTGATATATCCCATCAACACATCGCATTGTGATTTCAATTCATTATCGGTTGTTATCTGCTTGATAGTACGCAAGAACTTGTTGGCTTCAAGCGAAGTCTTGTCAAGGTCAGTGCGGTTGATGGATGATGTATCGGCAGCCTCCACATATTCGGTCGTATATTGAGCTAATGCACTATTTACATGTTTGTAGTGTTGCTCTTCTTTAGAAAATGGCACAGGCTGTTCTTCTGGCTTCGCTTTGAGATATTTTACTGCTTCAAGGAAGTCAATAACCTCCACACTAGTTGCTGATGCCAAATAGAACTCTGTTTTAACATTGGAAGAAACAAATATTATAGACTTACCGCTATGCTTTCCTGTATCACGCATTACACGGCTCTTCATTGGCAGTGCCTTGATTTTGTGATACAGTTTGCGGTCGCTATTATAGAGTTCACGTACCTCACGCAATAGGGCAATTTTCTTGTCAATGCTATCCTTTACATTGCTATCGAACATCTGGAACTCCTTTACAATCTCCTCTTTGGAGTAGATTTGTGCATCTTCGCCAAATGCCGAATGGAAACCTTGCAACTTGACAAGGGCATTCTTATATAACTGAATTTCTTTATCTCCCTGTTGAGATGGGTAGAACATATAGTTGTAGATGTTGGTAGCAACTGATCCGATACGGTTTACACGACCGATGCGCTGCATCAATCGGGTAGCGTTCCAAGGTGAATCATAATTGACAATCACATTAGAACGATGCAAGTTCACACCTTCCGCTAACACATCAGAGGTAATGATAATGTTGTACCTCATAGAATCGCTGTCAAAGTTTGCATCAAAATTTTCCTTGATGGTCTGCCCCAAACGATTGCGGTTGGCTGCTGTAACCATTAAGACATCGGAACGACCAATTTCCTTTGTAAGTCTATCGTACAAATAGTTCAGTGTATCTACACTTTCGGAGAACAATACCAATTTGCCCGATGGATTTCTCTTTTTATCGAAGAAGTTATGAGTAAGGTTTTCTTGGAACTTATCGAATTTGGGGTCGTCATTTTCTTTCTCCCAATCTGCATTGAGTTGTTCCTATATCTCACGGTCGTGATGGAGCATTTCAACAAAGTCGGAACTGAAAGCATCTGCGGTAAAGAGTATATCTTCTGTGGCATATCTATTTGTAATAGCATACTCAATAATCTCGTCAATTTCCATATTCTTTGCTTGAAGATCTTTAACTTTCAAGTCAGGAGCAATGATAACCTTGTCCTCTTCAAACATCTTAATCATATCGGTTGTGATACGAAGAAGTGTGCGGAGCGACTTCTTGAAAGCATAGAAACTACTCTCCAATCGCTTTACCATATGGACACGATAGATAGCTGCCAATGTCTGACCGATATGTTCTGCAGTATTTTTCTTGTTACGATATTCAGGCTTCAAAAACTCTACTGCACGATAACGAGCATAAGTTAGTCCCTTGCCCTCTGGATTCTCATCTGTTTTCCCATCGGTTAATTGTTTCAATGTTTCGTAGAAACGATTACTTGTGTCGGAGTCCATCACGTACTCCAATTCGTTAGGTGGCAGAATATTGGGGAATATGATTCCCTGAGACTTGATGTCTGCTCTATAATCAGGGTCATTTAGAATGTTGTTGCGTGTACGACGTACTGTTACTTTGTCGATAACCTTACTACGGATTTGCTCATATATTTTATCCACTTCGGATGTAACATCACGCTGGTCACGTTCACGCATCAATCGCTTGTAGTCCAATATGTATTCTGAGAAGAAACCTTTGAGGTTTGGAACTCCATCAATGGTACAACTCTGACTGTTTTGGAACAGCAATAATTGATTCTGCAAATCATCGGGACGGTTGTTGAGCGGAGTTGCTGAAAGAAGCATCACTTTCTTCTGTGAACTCTTCAATAAGCCCATATTTATGCAAGGAGACTTGCATATCTTCTGCAACTCGTCATACTTGCCCG
>ENA-ORID01000261-ORID01000261.1-human-gut-metagenome-genome-assembly--contig:-NODE-261-length-10525-cov-3.23649_pt1 | contig 10525 bp, 8 predicted proteins | sample MGYA00243028_ERZ508742 | MGnify/ENA primary metagenome ERZ508742 (study PRJEB26277, sample SAMN04329837) | human gut metagenome | biome: human-associated habitat | host: Homo sapiens | place: USA... | reverse complement strand
ATCCTTCGGGAAAACTGTCTACTACCTGTTGTAAGCGTCTGGAAGATATGCCTGATCACGTTTTTTGAGAATATCCGGGTATAAACGACACCGTCCGTTTCAAGGAAGGGCTTATGGTCGGCTACCGCTACTTCGATACTTACCGTGTAGTCCCCCAATTTGAATTCGGTTATGGATTATCCTATACCACTTTTACTTATTCAAACATAAAGATGAAACCTGTATGGAAAGACTCGGACACAGAGTTTGCCGTATCATTCACCATTACTAACACGGGAAAACGATATGGCCAGGAAATTGCACAGTTATATTTGCATCAAAACAAATGTTCTGTAGAACGCCCGTTTAAAGAATTAAAAGGGTTCACTAAGGTTGGCTTAAAACCGGGTGAATCCAAACAAGTCACTATCAAGTTACCGCGCCGCGCCTTACAATACTACGATACCGAAAGTAAATGCTGGAAAGACGAACCTGGCATGTTTACAGTATTAATAGGCGCATCGTCACGGGACATCAAATTACAGAAAGATTTCGAACTGAAAAAATAAAAACACATGGGAAACTATAACCTTATAAGCAGCAAAAAGACATACTACATATCAATTGCAATTCTGGCAGGGATGTTCTTTATCTTCGGATTTGTGTCGTGGGTCAATGCCATACTGATTCCATACTTCCGCATATCCTGTGAACTGACACATTTCGAATCCTATTTTGTCGCCTTTGCATTTTACATCGCCTACTTTGTAATGGCTATCCCCTCGGGAGTACTTCTCAAGAAAGTGGTAGTCAAGCGAGGTATTATGTATGGTTTTATGCTTACCGCCTTAGGAGCTTTCTTATTTGTTCCGGCAGCATTAGCCCGTCAGTTCGAGATATTTCTGGCCGGTCTGTTTTCCATCGGCACCGGATTAGCCATATTGCAAACTGCCGCTAATCCTTATGTCACTATTATCGGTCCTATTGATAGTGCCGCCAGACGAATCAGTATTATGGGAATATGCAATAAATTCGCAGGTATCGTCTCACCGCTCATATTTGCTGCATTGATATTAAATGTTACCGACAAGGAGCTTTTTGCCACTATAGAATCGGGGACTTTAGACATAGTCACAATGAACGCTTTGCTTGACGAATTAATACAACGCGTCATTGTGCCTTATGCTGTTCTAGGCGTTATTTTACTGCTTACCGGTATCGGTATCCGTTACTCCATTCTGCCTGAAATCAATACAGACGAAGAAAACAGCACGGAAGATACAGGTAGCCACCATCACACCAGAAAAAGTATTTTCGACTTTCCTTACCTTATCTTAGGAGCAGTGGCTATATTTCTTCATGTAGGAACACAGGTTATCGCAATTGATACAATCATCAATTATGCCAATTCGATGGGTATGGACCTGCTTGAAGCTAAAACTTTTCCCTCATATACATTGGCCTGTACTATGATTGGTTACCTCCTAGGAATCCTGTTAATACCCAAATATGTTTCACAAAAAAATGCACTTATAGGTTGTACCATCATCGGATTACTCCTTTCATTCGGAGTTGTATTTGCAGATTTTGAAGTAACTCTGTTCGGTCATCATGCCAATGCCTCCATTTTCTTTCTGAATGCATTGGGTTTCCCAAATGCTTTAATCTACGCAGGTATCTGGCCACTTTCCATTCATGGACTGGGGAAATTCACCAAAACCGGTTCCTCTCTTCTTATCATGGGATTATGTGGCAATGCCATTCTGCCTCTGATATATGGTCATCTGGCAGATATGTATAGTCTGCGTTTCGGTTATTGGGTATTGATTCCCTGTTTTTTATATTTGGTTTTCTTTGCAGTTAAAGGTCATAAAATAGACTCCTGGAAATAAATTAAAAACGAAATAATATGGAAAGACTCATCATAACAAATGGAAAACTCATTCTACCAACAGGCATAAAAATGGGGCAAACATTGATATGCGAAAATGGAAAAATTGAGCAGATTATTCCCAATGGAAGCTATCAGCCGCTCGTCGGTGACAAGGTAATAGACGCCCGTCAGAATTATGTTTCACCAGGATTCATCGACATGCATATCCATGGAGGAGGAGGACATGACTTCATGGATGGTACTATCGAAGCTTTTCTCGGAGTGGCCGAGACACATGCCAAGTATGGTACTACCGCAATGGTTCCCACCACACTTACTAGCACTAACGAGGAGTTAATGACGACGTTTACAGTATATCGGAAAGCCAAAGAAATGAATATCAATGGTTCGCAGTTTATCGGTTTACATTTGGAAGGACCTTACTTTTCACCGAAACAATGTGGTGCGCAAGACCCGAACTTCCTGAAAAAGCCGCAAGCAGAAGAATATAATGCCATTCTGGAAGCCTCAAAAGATATTATCCGTTGGAGCGTAGCTCCAGAGTTGGAGGGTGCTCTAGCACTAGGGCAAACTCTGCAACAACATCATATTCTGCCCTCCATCGCTCATACCGACGCGATTTATGAAGAAGTTGAGAAAGCCTTTACAGCAGGTTATACACATGTGACCCACCTTTATTCGGCCATGTCATCAGTGACCCGCAAAAATGCTTTCCGCTATGCCGGAGTAGTAGAAGCCGCCTACTTGATTGAAGATATGACAGTGGAGATTATTGCCGATGGCATACATCTTCCGAAACCCCTGCTCCAATTCGTATACAAGTTCAAAGGAGTTGATAAAACAGCCCTCTGCACTGATGCCATGAGAGGAGCGGGTATGCCGGACGGTGAATCGATATTAGGTAGCCTCAACAACGGTCAGAAAGTCATTATCGAAGACGGAGTGGCCAAAATGCCGGATCGGATAGCTTTTGCTGGTAGTGTTGCATCATCCGACCGACTGGTTCGTACCATGATATTTTTAGCCGGTGTTCCTCTCATTGACGCCGTCCGTATGATGACCCTGACGCCCGCCCGTATTCTTCATATTGACAAAGAAAAAGGTTCTTTAGAAATCGGTAAGGATTCCGACATAGTCATTTTTGATAATCAAATATATATAAATAATACAATATTAAAAGGCCATGTTATCTATACTAAATGAAACTAAGACCAAAGTTTTTCAGCAGGAACAATTAACAGTTCGAATTTTCCCGTCCATTCAAGAGATGGGCAGTGTAGCCGCAAAAGAAGTCGGCGACCAAATTTGTCGCTTATTGGAAAGCAAACCGGAAATAAATATGATTTTCGCCGCTGCCCCCTCACAAAATGAGTTTTTGAGTCATCTGATTCATGACAAACGCGTCGACTGGACCAGAATAAACGCTTTTCATATGGATGAATACAACGGTATACATCCGGAAGCCCCACAAAGTTTTGGACATTTCCTTAGAATTCGTATCTTTGACAAAGTTCCTTTCAAGAAAGTCAACTATCTGAATGGTCTGGCGGAAAACCTTGAAGAGGAATGTCAGCGATATGCAGACTTGCTGACTAAGCATCCGGTTGACATCGTTTGTTTGGGAATTGGAGAAAATGGGCATATTGCTTTCAATGATCCGGATGTAGCAGACTTTAATGATCCCAAACTTGTGAAAGTAGTTGAACTGGACCCAATATGTCGCCAACAGCAAGTCAATGAAAAATGCTTCAAGACACTAGACTTAGTACCCAAAGAAGCTTTAACACTCACGATACCGGCTTTGCTAAAAGCTGAATGGATGTTTTGTATCGTCCCGTTCAAAAATAAAGCTCAAGCAGTCTATCAGACTGTTTATGGTGAAGTTTCAGAAAAATGTCCGGCCAGCATATTGCGAAGAAAAGAAAATTCTTCGTTATATTTGGACCCGGAAAGTGCAGAAAGAATTAATTTATAAAGGATTATGAAAAACAGAATCTCACTTCTTATACTACTGGCTATCAGCTTCAGTATACACGCACAAAAAGTTATGCGGATCGGAATTATTGGTCTGGACACATCCCATTCCACCGCTTTCACCGAATTGATTAATAGTGGTTCGGATGAGACCTTTTCCAAAGGTTTTAGGGTAGTAGCAGCGTATCCGTACGGTTCAAAGACTATTCAATCCAGTTACGAACGAATCCCCGGATACATTGAAAAGGTCAAAGCAAATGGCGTGGAAATCACCTCATCAATAGCAGATTTACTGGAAAAAGTAGACTGTGTCCTTTTGGAAACCAATGACGGCAGACTACATTTGGAACAAGCCGTCGAGGTATTCAAATCAGGTAAGATATGCTATATTGACAAACCTGTCGGAGCTACTTTAGGAGATGCAATCGCTATTTATGAAATGGCAGAAAAATACAATGCACCTGTTTTTTCCTCTTCTGCTCTTAGATTTACTCCTCAAAACCAGAAATTAAGAAATGGAGAATTTGGCAAAATCCTTGGAGCCGATTGTTATTCTCCTCACAAAGTGGAGCCAACGCATCCGGATTTCGGTTTCTATGGCATTCATGGAGTAGAAACATTATACACAATTATGGGAACAGGATGCGAATCAGTCAACCGGATGTCTTCAGATAGAGGGGATGTAGTAGTAGGACGATGGAAAGATGGTAGAATCGGAACTTTCAGAGCGATTATAAAAGGACCGCAAATTTATGGTGGAACTGCCTATACTTCAAAAGGAGCAGTAGCCGCAGGAGGTTACCAAGGTTATAAAGCGCTTCTTGAACAGATTCTTAAATACTTTCAAACAGGAATCTCTCCTATCTCCAGAGAAGAAACAATTGAAATATTCACTTTCATGAAAGCATCCAATATGAGTAAAGAAGAGAATGGAAGAATTGTCACATTGGAAGAAGCTTACCAAAAAGGATGGAAAGACGCCCGGAAATTAATCAAAACCTATAAAAAGTAAGAGAATGAAATCTATATATAAAGGGACTGCCATTATAGCAATTTTATTTATAGTCGTTTCTTGTTCTTTCTCGAAAAAGCAAGCTGCGAATAGGATGGAGACAAATGATCTACCCCAATTGGAAATAGTAGTACTCGATCCCGGACATTTCCATGCCAGCCTGCTTCAAAAAGAGAAATTGACAGATGTCAGTGACACCATCCGGATATATGCCCCCGAAGGAACAGGCGTCAATCAATATCTGGAAAGCATTGATTCTTATAACCAGCGGGCGGAATCTCCTACGACATGGAAAAAACAAGTATATACCGGAGATGATTATCTCCAGAAAATGCTTGCCGATCATTAAGGTAATGTAGTAGTATTGGCTGGAAACAATCAGAAAAAGACGCGCTATATCATGGAGTCTATCAAAGCCGGATATCATGTCCTTGCCGATAAGCCACTGGCTATCAATCCACAGGATTTCAAGTTATTGACAGAAGCCTATCAACTCGCCAAAGAAAAGAATCTTCTTTTATACGATCTGATGACGGAACGTTATGATATCCTCAATATCATAGAAAAAGAGCTTTTGCATCAGACGGAATTATTCGGAGATTTACAAAAAGGTTCACCGGACAATCCATCTGTCATAATGGAAAGCGTGCATCATTTTTTCAAGACAGTTTCTGGCAAGCCATTAATTCGCCCGGCATGGTATTATGATGTAGAGCAACAAGGAGAAGGGATTGCAGATGTTACAACACATCTGATCGATCTTATCAACTGGCAATGTTTTCCTGATAAAACGATTCATTATCAATCGGATGTCACCGTGAATGCCGCCTAACACTGGGCAACTCCAATTACATTAGCAGAGTTCAGTCAATCGACACAAGTAGATTCTTTTCCCGCTTATCTTAATCGATACATAAAAAACGATGTATTGGAAGTGATGGCAAACGGAAGTCTCAACTATACCGTTAAAGGGATTTGTATAGGAATAAAAGTCACATGGCATTATACTCCACCCACTAACGGAGGAGATACATTTACTTCCATAAAGAAAGGAAGTAAAGCCACTTTAAAAATCGTTCAGGATGAAAAAAATGGATTTGTAAAAGAGCTATATATACAGAAAGAACCGGACATTGACAATCGGACATTTGAAGCTCAATTGCAAAAAACAGTGGAACAGCTTCAAATAACTTATCCGTACTTATCTGTCAAAAACAAAAAGAATTGAACTTATCTGATTGACATACCACAGGAAAAACGATTAGGACACGAAGAACATTTCAGCAAAGTGGCAAAGGCTTTCCTGCATTATGTACACAATCAGGATATGCCGGAATGGGAAAATGAAAATACACTAGCTAAATATTACATTACTACTACTGCTGTAGAAATGGCAAAGAAAGGAAACAAATAAACAAAACAATAGGTGTTAGAAACAAGATGCAAATATTATGAAAATGAAGCCATGTTTCATGGCTTCATTCCTCATATCATGGGGACCCGATTCGATATCCTGCTCATTCATTCCGATATCGACCGATTGAATACACTTTGGGCAGATATCGCCTATGAGCTGGAGCGATTGGAGAAAATATTAAATCGTTTTGATCCTCATAGTGAAGTTTCCAAGATTAATAATCATGCTTCTCAAAGCAAGATTCAAATCAGTAAAGAGATGAAATCAATCTTACAGCTTTGCTCATACTATTATGAGACCACTTCACACTTATTCGACATTACATTAAAAGATTTCTCCCAAATACAACTTCATGAACATTCATATATCTCCTTTACATCTCCTGATATTTCACTTGATTTTGGAGGTTTTGCCAAAGGATATGCTTTGAAGAAAATAAGAAAATTCATTGAACAGGAGAATATTAGTGATGCATTTGCTAATTTTGGAAACAGTTCGATCCTGGGTATAGGACATCATCCTTATGGAGATTGTTGGAAAGTCAGTTTTCTGAACCCGTACAATCAGTCTCTTCTAAAAGAATTCGATCTGCAGGATACAGCATTATCCACTTCCGGCAATACGTTACAATATACCGGACACATTATGAATCCGCTTACAGGCATATTTAATAAACAACGAAAAGCAAGTTCTATCCTGTCCCCCGACCCGTTGGAAGCCGAAATTCTTAGTACGGTCTGGATGATTGCCAATGAACAGGAACAAAAAAAGATTTCAGAAAAGTTCAATAATATACACGCACCCCTATACAATTTATGATATGAAAGAACATAAAGAAAAAGGAGTAGACTAAGGACTCAGACAATTCATCAAAAGCCTGGGATATGTTGCCGTAGGAACCGCATTATTGGCGACCACTCCTTGGCTGACTTCCTGTACTCCGGAGAAACTACAAGAGATCAAGCATGAGAAAGCACGAATCGCTTTGATTGGTACCGGGTCCAGAGGACAATACCACATCCATAACCTCAAAGAAATACCTCATGCACAAATTGTTGCCGTATGTGATAATTATGCCCCCAATCTTCAACAAGCATTAGAACTTTGTCCGGATGCAAAGCCATATACGGATTACCGCAAACTACTGGAATCGAAGGACATCGATGGAGTCATCATATCCACACCACTAAACTGGCATGCACCTATTGTATTGGACGCATTAGCTGCCGGCAAACATGTCTTTTGCGAGAAAGCAATGGCACGTACCCTTGACGAGTGCAAGGCTATCTATGACACTTACAACCAGTCAGACAAAGTCCTCTACTTTTGTATGCAGCGAATGTATGACGAGAAGTACATCAAGGGAATGCAGATGATCCATTCCGGTCTCATCGGAGATGTAGTAGGTCTTCGCTGTCACTGGTTCCGTAATGCAGACTGGCGTCGTCCGGTTCCTTCACCAGAGCTGGAACGCAAAATTAATTGGAGATTATACAAAGAGAGCTCCGGAGGATTAATGACGGAATTAGCATGCCATCAGTTGGAAGTTTGTAACTGGGCAGCCCAAAAAATGCCGGAATCCATTATGGGAATGGGTGACATTGTATACTGGAAAGACGGACGAGAAGTTTATGATAGCGTCAATGTCACTTACAGATACTCGGATGGAGTTAAGATCGCATACGAATCATTGATTTCCAACAAGTTCAACGGAATGGAAGACCAGATTCTGGGAAGTAAAGGAACCATGGAAATGGCAAAAGGTATTTATTATCTGGAAGAAGATCATTCAACTTCGGGTATCCGGCAACTGATTGACCAGGTAAAAGACAAGGTCTTTGCCGCCATCCCGACAGCAGGTCCCAGTTGGCGACCGGAAACAAAAATGGAGTACACACCACACTTTATCATTGATGGAGATATTCACGTAAACAGTGGATTGAGTATGATCGGAGCAGACAAAGACGGTTCGGACATTATCCTGTCTTCTTTCTGCCAGTCGTGTATCACCGGAGTGAAAGCACAGAATATAGTTGAAGAAGCATATTGTTCAACGGTTCTTAGTTTACTTGGAAATCAGGCCATGGAAGAACAACGCCACATATTCTTTCCTGACGAATATAAAATACCTTATATGAAATTCTAAACCATGAAAGATATTATCATCACATCCCAAAAGCTGAAACGAGAAAGAAATATCTATCTTCTAAGTTTCATACTTGCGTTTATCGTCAATGTTATTGCAATCATTGTCTATTCCCGACCATGGATCGAAGTAATTTCTCAAATCGGATATGTGATTGTCATCAGCATTTTCATTTATTTCATCCTATGGATTCCCCGGGGAATTCTTAGCGTCCTGATCCGTCTTTTCCGAAGAAAAAAATAAGAAATTTACGTTTTTTGAGGGAGAATTGGCGGAAATACTCATTCACATATCCTAATAACAACCTAATTTTGGAGAAAAATAGATACTATGACAACAAGAAGAGATTTCATCAAAAAAACAGTAGCAGGTACAGCTGCACTTTCTTTAGGAAGCATACTTCCAGGGTTTGGTTCCAGCCGATATCAAGATATTCTGGGAGCTAATGAGAAAATACGTATCGGAGTTATTGGCGTAAATTCCAGAGGCAGTGCTCTCGCGCAAGGATTTGCCAAACAACCCGATTGTGAAGTAACTTACATTTGCGATGTAGACTCAAGAGCACTTGAAAAATGCCAGGCTGCGATTCACAAACTGACCGGACGGACTCCTAAAGGAGAAAAAGACATACGCAAAATGTTAGAATCCAATGAGTTTGAGGCAGTAGTAATCGCCACTCCGGACCATTGGCATGCTAAAGCAGCCATTATGGCTATGCAAGCCGGCAAACACGTTTATCTGGAAAAACCAACTAGCCACAATCCGGCAGAAAATGAAATGTTGGTTAGAGCCACTTTAAAATACAATCGAATCGTTCAGGTTGGCAATCAACGCAGATCATTCCCGAATGTAATCAAAGCGATGGAGGAAATCAAGTCCGGCACCATCGGAAAAGTGAGATATGCCAAATCATGGTATGTCAACAACCGTCCTTCTATCGGAACAGGTAAAGTCATTCCCGTACCGGATTATCTGGACTGGGATTTGTGGCAAGGCCCTGCCCCTCGTGTACCCGATTTCAAGGATAACTTCATTCATTACAACTGGCACTGGTTCTGGAACTGGGGAACTGGAGAAGCTTTAAATAACGGTACTCACTTTGTCGACATGCTTCGCTGGGGACTAGGTGTGGATTATCCTACCAAAGTAGATTCAATCGGAGGACGTTATCGTTTTCAGGATGATTGGCAGACGCCGGATACACAGCTTATCACTTTCCAGTTTGGCGACGAAGCATCTTTCTCCTGGGAGGGACGTAGTTGCAATACGATGCCGGTAGACGGATATGGAGTCGGTACTGCATTCTATGGAGATACGGGCACTCTTTTTATTGGTGGTGGTAACGAATATATGAAAGAAGATATCATAGGCAAACCGATCAAGGATGTATAGAGTGATTTGAAGTTTGAAACCGGAAATCTCCTGAATCCTTCAGAAAAGCTGGACTCTTTCCACTTCCGGAACTGGTTTGATGCTATCCGCAAAGGTACTAAGTTAAACTCCGGAATTGTAGATGCCTGTATCAGTACCCAGCTAGTACAATTGGGTAATATCGCTCAGCGCGTCGGTCATTCATTACAAATCGATCCGGGAAGCGGCCGTATTCTCAACGATTTGGAGGCTAATAAGCTCTGGGGAAGAGAGTATGAAAAAGGATGGGAAATACGAGTTTAATTCAGCTTATTCCTCTCACTTTTAATAAGTTATTTAGAGATATGGTGTTCAAATACCATATCTCTTTCTGTTATACAAGTAGCCCCCCTGCAGTCGCTACTGCCTCAGTCAAAGGAACCACCCCACACAAAGAGCAAAGAAACTCCCCTTCTGTTCTTTAAATGTGTGAAGAGCCTATTCTATATGCTTCTCAACGGTACGAATAGAAATACCGAGTTTATCAGCAATCTCTTGGTTAGTCAGGGATTTGAATCGGCTAAGACAAAACACACTCCTACGTTTAGGCGGCATCGTATCAATCACACTTTGTACTGCTTCACGCAATTCACGATAGTCAGTAGTTGGCTCATCCGTACTTGAAGATAGCTCCAAAGTCATCATAACAACCGATAACACAACAAAAGAATAAAAATTGACCCAAACAAAAAT
>ENA-ORID01000248-ORID01000248.1-human-gut-metagenome-genome-assembly--contig:-NODE-248-length-11058-cov-6.17468_pt1 | contig 11058 bp, 10 predicted proteins | sample MGYA00243028_ERZ508742 | MGnify/ENA primary metagenome ERZ508742 (study PRJEB26277, sample SAMN04329837) | human gut metagenome | biome: human-associated habitat | host: Homo sapiens | place: USA... | reverse complement strand
GCCACAGTGTAGGTGATTGCAAATAAGGTGGGCCGCACGTATGATTACCTTCAGGGACAAGAGATCATTCACAATAAACGCGGCATTGGTTATTTTGTATCGGCAGGGGCTAAAGACCGGATTATTGCTTTACGGAAAAATACATTCCTGCATGAAGACCTGCCTGAGTTTTTCAGACAAGTGAAGACATTGGATATTCCCATGAAGGAGATAGAAAAAATGTATAAGGAATATCTGACTCAACAATGACACAACACCAAGCACATCTACGACAACACATACACAACATCGGTTAGATAAAGAAATCCCGGCAGAGCGATGACTCGCCGGGATTTCTTATATCCGGTTACTTGTCTGCTATAAAAATTGTAGTCCAGTATAACCATTCGGTTGCAGCTCGGAGGATATCGGGATTGATAGATTGGGTGTTATCTTTGGGATGATGGTAATAACCGCCTCCCAAGGCCCATAAGTCTATACATGGATAGCCGGCTTTCATAAAGACTGCACCGTCTGTGCGAGGGCGGGTCAGGAAATGAGTCTCACTAGTGAACAGACGTCGATGTACATACCTATCATTGGCTTTCTCTGATAGCTCAGCCAGTTCGGGGTATTTATAGTGATAATTCGCTCCTAGCATCTCACCTACACCCACTTGTTCCAGATTCAGGATTGCTACCACTTTGTTTTGGGGCACAAGGGAATGGTTGGTGTAGTAGGTACTTCCGGTGAGTCCGGCCTCCTCGCCGTCCACACTCATAAAGATGATGCTGCGTTTCGGTTTTATCTTTGATTTTGCCAGTGCTTCGGCTACTCCCAGCATGGCAGCGGAGGAAGAATTGTTGTCATTCGCTCCTTCAATTAGGAAAGGAATCATTCCTAAGTGGTCCAGATGGGCGGAAATGATTACATATTCATTGCATAGTATAGGATCACTGCCTTTGATCATGCCCAAAATATTTTTTCCAGTAGCATTGGGATTATAGGTAGCATTCATTTTGATGTGGGCTCTCTTTCCGGTATGGAAAGAGGCAGGCTTCTGAGTCTTATAAATCTGCCGGATGGTTTCTTTATAGGTCTTGCCTGTTCCCCTGAAAATATCATTGACCACAGTGTCTGTAACATGACAATAGACAAATCCCGGATTATAGGGGGCATTCGGACCGGGAACCCATTTGTATAACAAGCCTGCCGCACCATGGGCTGCAGCGTTGTTCAGCTTGGTTTGGTGCAAAGTATGTTTGTACCACATGGCCAGTGAATCGGGGTTACGGCTTATATTGGGTGTTTCTCCCTCTACCAGCACAATCTTGCCTTTTACATCTATGTCTTTGTAATCATCATATCCTAATTCGGGTGCTGTAACGCCAAATCCGGCATATACCACATCGGCTGTCACTTCTCCGTTACTGGTCATTCCTCCGGCAAACCAACCATCTGCCCAAGGGTATGTCTTGGAGATCCATACAGTTTTTTTCTTGTCTTGGGTGACAGGAAATAGGATATCCATAGTGCTTCCCGGTTGTATCTCTACACAAGGGTGGGGGAATAGCTGTATGTAGGAACCATTCTCACCACGAGGTATTAGTTTCCACTCTTTAAAATATCCTTTTACGATATCTACAGCTTTAGCCATTCCGGGCGAACCTGCGAGTCGTCCCTCCAAGGCTGGGTCTGAAAGTTGCTTTACATAACCGAAAATCTTTTCGGTAGTGATGTTATGATGCATGGCATCAAGGTACATTTCTTCATCAGTCATGGTAGCCGTTCTTCTTTGGGCGGATGAAGACAGGGAGCCCAATGCAAGAATTGCAGATAACAAGAGGAGTCCTTTTTTCATGTTAATATGTTGATTTAAGATTCGGTTCTAAAGATAAAAAGAAAAGATCAGATTCCTGTTTATCTCCTTGTAAAAATCTTAAGTTCGTATTTCTTGATATAAATCAAACCGTTACATCGTGAAAAGTCTGTACCTTTGCACCCCGAAAATCAAGGGTAACAAGTGGACGTAATTCAAGAACCGAGAAGTGTACGAAAGAACCTTGCCAGACTGGCGGTTCCTATTTTCATTGAAACATTGCTGATTATGATGCTGGGCGCGGTAGATACCGTGATGCTGAGTCAGTATTCAGACAATAGTGTGGCTGCCGTCGGGGTGGTCAACCAGCTCATCATGTTTGCTTTCCTGATATTCGAGGTGATTAATATAGGAACTTCCGTACTCTGTTCGCAATATTTGGGAGCAAGAATGCACAAGAATATGGTGCAGGTGGTGGGAGTATCATTGATACTCAATTTGGTGTTCGGCCTGTTTGTCAGTGCTATTCTGCATTACGGAGCCACTTCTCTGCTATCTATGATGGGACTTCGTCCCGAACTGATGGAATATGGAGTGAGTTACATGAAGATAGTAGGGGCATTCGCTTTTTTTCAAGCCATATCTCTGACTATTTCTGCCTCTTTGCGTAGTGCTAACAAAGCGGTTTATCCCATGATGGTAACGGTAGTTGTGAATATTCTGAATATCATCGGTAACTATTCGCTGATTTTCGGTAAGTTCGGCATGCCGGCTTTGGGAGTGGAAGGTGCTGCTATTTCTACTGCATTTGCCCGAGGGGTATCTATGGTGATACTTTTTGTGATTCTTTTCCGTAAACATATTCCCAGATTTCCGTTATCCTATTTTTGCCCCTTCCCGTTTGTCGAGCTGAAAAACCTGTTGAAAATCGGAGTCCCCTCGGCCGGAGAAAATATGTCCTACAGTTTCTCTCAGGTAGTATTGACCTATTTTATTAATATGTTGGGGAATGAAGCGCTGGCTACTCGTACCTATGTGGTGAATATAGTGATGTTCGTTTATTTGTTTGCTATTGCCATGGCACAAGGCGGAGCCATCTGTATTGGTCATTTGGTAGGTGAAAGGAAAATTCATGCAGCCTATCTGTTAGGCAAATATGTGATGCGTATTTCTATTTTGGTTTCTTTGGTTTTATCCTGTATCTGGGCTTTGATGGGGCATACCTTGTTTAGCTGGTTGACAGATAATCCGGAAATTATCCGTCTGGGTACTATTATCCTGTTTATTGATGTGATTTTGGAAGTGGGACGGGCTATTAATATTTATGCGACGAATGCTTTACGTGCAACGGGTGATGTAAATTATCCGTTTTATGTAGTATTTGTTTGTCTGAGGAGTGTTGCCGTAGGTTGTTGTTTATGTTTATGTATTCATTGGGTATTTGGATTGGTAGGTATGTGGTGTGCGTTTGTGCTGGATGAAAATCTTCGTGGTATTATCTTTGTACAGCGTTGGAACAGTCTGAAATGGACTAAAAAGGGATTTGTGAAATAAATCTTCATTTTCGCAAACTTTATGCATCTTCAGGCCGTTAAACTCAAGAAAAAGAATTAATTTTGCAGTCTGATAATTATCAAAGAATATAATATGGAGCTCGATTTACTCACGGCAATATCACCTATTGACGGTCGATACAGAGGAAAAGCGGGAGCCTTGGCCTCTTATATTTCTGAATTTGCACTCATCAAGTACCGTGTGCAGGTAGAAATTGAATACTTTATCACTCTGTGTGAACTACCGTTGCCACAGCTGAAAAGCTTTGATCATGCACGTTTTGATGCATTGCGCGCTATTTATAAGAATTTTTCAGAAGCTGATGCACAGCGTATTAAAGAGATAGAAAGTGTAACAAACCACGATGTAAAGGCTGTAGAATATTTCATCAAAGAAGAATTCGATAAGTTGGGCGGAATGGAGGAATACAAGGAATTCATTCATTTCGGATTGACATCACAGGACATAAACAATACTTCTGTACCTTTGTCTATAAAGGAGGCATTGGAACAAGTGTACTATCCGCAAATTGAAGAGCTGATTGCTCAGTTGACTACATACGCTGAAGAATGGGCAAATATCCCTATGTTGGCAAAAACACATGGACAGCCTGCTTCTCCGACTCGCTTGGGTAAAGAAATCATGGTTTTCGTTTATCGTCTGAATCGTCAGCTGGCTGTATTGAAAGCTTGTCCTGTCACGGCTAAATTCGGTGGTGCGACGGGTAATTACAATGCACATCATGTAGCTTATCCCGAATATGACTGGAAAGCATTCGGAAATCAGTTCGTGGCAGAGAAGCTGGGGTTGGAACGTGAGGAATATACTACTCAGATTTCTAATTATGATAATCTGGGAGCCATCTTTGATGCCATGAAGCGCATCAATACCATAATGATTGACATGAACCGCGACTTTTGGCAGTACATCTCTATGGAGTACTTCAAACAGAAGATTAAAGCGGGCGAAGTCGGTTCCAGCGCTATGCCGCACAAAGTAAACCCCATCGACTTCGAAAATGCAGAGGGTAACCTGGGGATGGCAAATGCTATTCTGGAGCATCTTTCTTCTAAGTTGCCTGTTTCCCGCTTGCAACGTGACTTGACAGACTCTACTGTGTTGCGTAACGTCGGTGTACCTTTCGGTCACATTGTGATTGCTATCCAAAGTTCGTTGAAAGGTCTGCGTAAACTGTTGCTGAATGAGAAAGCAATCTATGCCGACTTGGATAATTGTTGGAGTGTGGTGGCGGAAGCTATCCAGACTATTTTGCGCCGCGAAGCCTATCCTCATCCGTATGAGGCATTGAAAGCTTTGACCCGTACAAACCAAGCTATCACAGAAGGGGCTATTAAAGAATTCATAGAAACACTAAATGTAAGCGAAGATATTAAAAAGGAACTGCGAGTGATTACACCGCATAATTATACAGGTATTTAAAAAATAGTTAGTTGGATTTTAATCAAAAAAGCCCGAGAGGGCGTTATACATTAATTAATAAACAAAAGGAAAACCATGAGTACAGAAAATGAAAGCAGACAAGAAGGTGCTGCAAACGAAGAAAACCAGAATGTAAGCCGTGATGGTGGTTATAAGTCTTATAACAGAGACAGTAATTACAACAGATACAACAACGACGGCGAACAGCGTCCTTACCGTCCTCGTACGAACAGCTATAATCGCGAAGGTGGCGACCGTCCTTACCGTTCTTCTTATAACAACGGTGACCGTCCTTCCTATAATCGCTATAATAATAATGGTGACCGTCCGCAACGTCCCCGCTTTAATCCTAACAGTGAGGATGGAGGAGAACAACGTTCATACCGTCCTCGTACAAATTATAATCGTGAAGGTTGTGTGCAGCGTCCATATTCTCCGCGTCCCCGTTTTAACAGCGGTGAAGGTGGTGATCAGCGTTCTTACACTCCGCGTCCTCGTACCGGCGGTTATAATCAAGGCGGCGACCGTCCTTATCGTCCTCGTACCGGTGGTTATCAAGGTGGTGGATACAATCGTCCCTATCGCCCCCGTACGGCTGATTATAACCCGAATGCAAAGTATAGTCTGAAGAAACAGATTGAATATAAAGATATATTGACCGATCCAAATGAGCCGATTCGTCTGAACAAGTTCTTGGCTAATGCAGGTATATGTTCCCGTCGTGAGGCTGATGAGTTTATTACAGCAGGTGTAGTCAGTGTAAATGGTGAAGTGGTAACCGAATTAGGTACTAAGATCAAGCGTACTGACGAAGTGAAGTTCCATGACGAACCGGTAAGTATTGAACGTAAAACTTATATTTTGTTGAATAAACCGAAGGATTGTGTGACTACTTCTGATGATCCTCAGGAACGTAAGACTGTAATGGATTTTGTGAAAGGTGCTTGTAAGGAGCGTATTTATCCAGTTGGGCGTTTGGATCGTAATACTACCGGTGTATTACTGTTAACTAACGATGGTGATTTGGCTTCCAAGCTGACTCATCCTAAGTATTTGAAGAAGAAGATTTATCATGTATATTGTGATAAGAATGTAACCAAGGCAGATCTTGACCAAATTGCAGCAGGTGTGACATTGGATGATGGAGAGATTCATGCAGATGCCATCAGCTATGCATCGGAAACAGACAAATCACAAGTCGGTATTGAAATCCATTCCGGAAAGAACCGTATTGTGCGTCGTATTTTTGAATCCTTGGGATATAAGGTAATCAAGCTGGACCGCGTTTATTTTGCTGGCCTGACTAAAAAAGGTTTGCGTCGCGGTGACTGGCGTTACCTGACGGAACAAGAAGTGAACATGCTCCGCATGGGCTCATTTGAATAATAAACAATAAAGAGACAAAACAATGGAAAAAATTAGTAGAACAAAGATTGTTGACTTGCTGAAGCGCCGTGATTTTGGTGCGATGGTCTATGTAAAAGGTTGGGTTCGTACCCGCCGCGGTAGCAAACAGGTAAATTTTATCGCCCTGAATGACGGTTCTACAATTATTAATGTGCAGATTGTTGTTGATTTGGCAAACTTTGACGAAGAAATGTTGAAGCAGCTCACCACCGCTGCATGTATCAGTTCGAACGTTCAGTTGACCGAATCCATTGGCTCTGGCCAGGCAGCCGAAGTTCAAGCGCGTGGAATCGAAGTATTAGGTACTTGTGATAATACTTATCCGTTACAGAAGAAAGGTCATACGATGGAGTTTCTTCGTGAGATCGCTCATTTGCGTCCCCGTACCAATACATTTGGAGCTGTATTCCGCATCCGCCACAACATGGCTATCGCTATCCATAAGTTCTTCCATGAACGTGGTTTCTTCTATTTTCATACACCTATTATCACAGCATCCGATTGTGAAGGTGCGGGACAGATGTTCCAGGTTACTACCAAGAATCTTTATGATTTGAAGAAAGATGAAAACGGAGCGATTATTTATGATGATGATTTCTTTGGCAAACAAGCCAGTTTGACGGTATCTGGACAGTTGGAAGGTGAATTGGCTGCTACTGCTTTGGGGGCTATTTATACATTTGGTCCTACATTCCGTGCGGAGAATTCTAATACGCCGCGTCACTTGGCTGAGTTTTGGATGATTGAACCTGAGGTTGCGTTCAATGATATTACTGATAATATGGATTTGGCCGAAGACTTTATTAAATATTGTGTACAGTGGGCGCTTGACAACTGCTATGATGATGTGAAGTTCTTGAACGATATGTTCGATAAAGGATTGATAGAACGTTTGCAGGGCGTGCTGAAGGAAGAATTTGTCCGTCTGCCTTATACGGAAGGTATCAAGATACTGGAGGAAGCTGTAGTAAAAGGTCATAAATTTGAATTCCCGGTATATTGGGGAGTAGACTTAGCCTCTGAACACGAACGTTATTTGGTGGAAGAGCACTTTAAACGTCCTGTAATCCTGACAGATTATCCGAAAGAAATCAAGGCTTTCTATATGAAGCAGAATGAGGATGGCAAGACTGTCCGTGCAATGGATGGCTTATTTCCGAAGATTGGCGAAATAATAGGTGGGTCTGAACGTGAGGCTGATTATGACAAATTGATGACCCGCATTCAGGAACTGGGAATTCCGATGAAGGATATGTGGTGGTATCTGGATACCCGCAAGTTTGGTTCATGTCCTCATTCTGGTTTTGGACTTGGTTTTGAACGGTTGTTGCTGTTTGTTACCGGTATGACCAATATTCGTGATGTGATACCTTTCCCACGTACTCCGCGCAATGCTGAATTCTAATTGTAGGAAATAATAATTCAAAAAATCCTGCCCTATAACATAGAGCAGGATTTTTTTTGTGTTTAACTGTAAAAAAGTTATTTGAAAAGCAGAAAGTTTGAAAAATTTTTCTAATTTTGTTGTATCCACATAACGCAATTTGTTAACTAAATATATACAGCTATGAAACGGAAAAAATTATTCCTACTGATGATAGCATTCTTGCTAATCGGTACTTCGCGTGTAGTGGGACAGGAAAAATCAGATGCAGCCCCTGTCAACTTGAAAGGGATTTGGCAGATGTGCTTTTATGTATCAGGTACTCCTCAGGTGCCGGGTGAGTTGAAACCAAGTAATTCTTTTAAAATTTTGTCTGATGACGGCAAGTTTACCAATATGACCATGATTCCTAATCATGGAGCTATTATTATTGGTTCCGGTACCTATCGGCAGACTGCTCCTAATGCTTATACAGAGCATGTGGAGAAAAATCTGCATCTTCCACAATTGGTAGGTGTGGATAATATTTTGGAATTTGAGATGAAGGGGGGCGATGTCATGGTACTGAAGTTTTTTGTGAAAACGGATAAGGATGGAAATGAAATCAATTCTTGGTATTATGAAACTTGGAAACGGGTGAAAATGCCTCCTGTTTATCCCAAGGATTTGGTCAGATAAGTTTGAATCTTTGTTTATAAACAAAGGATAGTCATTGGGGAGGGGCTGCTCTTTCATTTTTTGAAAGCGTGGTCCCTATCTATATGGTGGGATATGTGTCTTGTTTATATGATTACTTGTTTGGATACTTAAATGAAAGGTGTCTATGTATTAATTGTTTCCAATAAAATGATGTAGTGAGTAACTGTTACCTGTTTGCAGGTTGCTTAAATATACGGTAAAATTCCTGTAATCTCTTCTTAATTTGCACAGAATTTCAAAAAATGTGCTATTCTTCATCACTTTTATGCCTTTTCGAGAACAAAAATTGGAAATAATCGTTAACTTTGTCGCCAATAACAGAAATAGAAAAGGAGATTAATGTCTAAACTTTATATAATAGCGGGGTGTAACGGAGCTGGTAAAACGACTGCTTCGTATACGGTATTACCCGAAATTTTAGAGTGCCGTGAATTTGTCAATGCCGATGAAATCGCCAAGGGACTTTCTCCTTTTAACCCCTCAAGTGTAGCAATCGAAGCGGGACGACTGATGCTGAAACGCATCGGAGAACTGTTGTCAGCCGGAGTCAGTTTTTCTGTTGAAACTACATTGTCTACCCGTTCTTATATCAATCTTATCCAGCAGGCACAAAATCAAGGATATAGTGTCAGCCTTATTTATTTTTGGCTGAATTCGCCTGAACTGGCTATAGAGCGAGTGAAACAGCGTGTTGCCAACGGAGGGCATGATGTACCTGCTCCCATTATCCGTCGTCGTTATCGTTCGGGGTTGGAAAACTTTTTCCGTATTTATATGCCTTGCGTGGATTATTGGATGCTTGCGGACAATAGCTGCACACCGCGTGTTATTGTGGCGGACGCCTTCCGTTTGGGAGATGAGGTCCATATCTATAATCAAGAACTTTTTACTAAAATCAGAAGTTATGTCAACTGAAGAAGAATATAAGGAATTAAGTGCGAAGTTGCGTTATGGTTTAGAATTAGCGGAACAGCGGTTGATAGAGGAAACTGCACGGCGCGAAGGGACACTGTGTTATGGTCGTCCCGATGGAAAAGTAGTTCGGATCTCAGCAACTGAACTTTTAAAGCTTCGTCAGTCCGGTGGAAACAATGCGGCATCTGTGGCTGTTTGTACTTGCTCTGAGATGGAGAGTGGCTGGAATCGTTGAAAATATATGAATAACTGTATATGTATAGGGAAGAATCAAAATTTCTTCCCTATGTTTTTACTCCGTTATTCAAAGCCTAGATGTGGTTGTATCAGCCTTTTGTATGCAAAAAGCAGGAGGAAAAAATATCTTAATTTGTTTGTCAGTTCAAAGAAAAGCCGTACCTTTGCAAGCCGATTATTATCAAAAGTTTATAAAGAATTAATTCTTAGCGTGTTAATAGTTCTTTGTCCGGGAACGGTTAGAAACGCTGGGAAGAATTGTTTTTTAGTAGTTAACATTTAAAAAAGAATTTAAGAGTGGATACTTTAAGTTACAAGACCATTTCTGCAAACAAAGAAACAGCTCATAAAGAATGGGTTGTTGTCGACGCAACCGATCAGGTCGTAGGCCGTCTCGGTTCGAAAGTTGCGAAACTGTTGAGAGGAAAGTACAAACCAGACTTTACCCCTCATGCTGACTGCGGTGATAATGTTATTATCATTAATGCAGACAAAGTGAAATTTACCGGAAACAAGTGGAACGACAAGGTTTACTTGCGCTATACAGGTTATCCCGGTGGTCAGAGAGAAATGACTCCTGCCCAGTTGATGAAGAAACCTAACGGTGAAGAAAAACTGTTGAAGAGAGTAGTAAAGGGTATGCTTCCTAAAAATCGTCTGGGAGCACAGTTGCTGGGCAATTTGTATGTTTACGCTGGTAGTGAACACAAACATGAGGCTCAGACTCCGAAATCAATTGATATAAACTCACTTAAATAATAAAGAATGGAAGTAGTAAATGCATTAGGCAGACGTAAACGCGCCGTAGCACGCGTGTTCGTAAGCGAAGGTACAGGAAAGATTACTATTAACAAGAGAGACCTTGCACAGTACTTTCCATCAACTATTCTTCAGTATGTAGTTAAACAGCCGTTGAATAAGCTGGGTGTTGCTGAAAAGTACGACATCAAAGTTAATCTCTGCGGTGGCGGTTTCACCGGCCAGTCTCAGGCTTTGCGTTTGGCAATTGCCCGCGCACTGGTGAAAATCAATGCTGAGGACAAGGCTGCTCTCCGTTCTGAAGGTTTCATGACTCGTGATCCTCGTTCTGTTGAACGTAAGAAACCGGGTCAGCCCAAAGCACGTCGTAGATTCCAGTTCAGTAAACGTTAATATCCGGTTTTACTTGGAACTGGTTAAGAAGCGTTTAGTATCTAAACCAGCGGGACTCTACTTGGTAGCGGACTACCCGATGGTTGGTTGAGATAAACAAAAAAGAAAGTAAACGATTTAAAGAATAACAAAATGTCTAGAACTAATTTCGATACATTATTGGAAGCCGGTTGCCACTTCGGACACCTTAAGAGAAAGTGGAATCCCTCAATGGCTCCTTATATTTTCATGGAACGCAATGGTATCCATATCATTGACCTCCATAAAACAGTTGCTAAAGTAGATGAAGCTGCTGATGCACTGAAACAAATCGCAAAATCAGGTAAGAAAGTCCTGTTTGTTGCTACTAAGAAACAAGCTAAACAAGTAGTAGCTGAGAAAGCTGCTTCTGTAAATATGCCTTATGTAATCGAGCGCTGGCCGGGTGGTATGTTGACTAACTTCCCGACTATCCGTAAGGCTGTGAAGAAAA
>ENA-ORID01000246-ORID01000246.1-human-gut-metagenome-genome-assembly--contig:-NODE-246-length-11084-cov-6.26594_pt1 | contig 11084 bp, 7 predicted proteins | sample MGYA00243028_ERZ508742 | MGnify/ENA primary metagenome ERZ508742 (study PRJEB26277, sample SAMN04329837) | human gut metagenome | biome: human-associated habitat | host: Homo sapiens | place: USA... | reverse complement strand
AAGTTCCCAAAGTACTCAGCAAGCCAAAACAATCACAGGTAAAGTAGTGGATGTTGCAGGCGAACCGATTATTGGAGCCAGTGTATTGGTGAAAGGTTCCAGTACAGGTTCTGTTACTGACATCGATGGAAAATTCTCGGTAGAAGCTCCAGTGGGTAGCACATTGGTAGTCTCATTTGTTGGATATGCTACGGAAGAAGTGAAGGTAGGAACGGCAAGCGACTATACGGTTACCCTGAAAGATGATACCCAGTCATTGAGTGAAGTTGTTGTAACGGCTATGGGCATTAAGAAAGAGAAAAAGGCGTTAGGTTATTCTGTTTCGGATATTAATTCCAAAGAGTTAATGAAGAACAAGCAAACGAATGTGGTAAACTCTTTGGCTGGTAAAATCCCCGGTGTGAATATTACGCAGGCGGGTGGTGCTGCGGGTGCCGGTTCCAATATTGTAATTCGTGGCGGTAACTCTGCCAGCGAATCTCGTGATAACCAGCCCTTGTTTGTTGTAGACGGTATTATCTATGATAACTCTACAGTAAATACCGGTAATTCCGGTACGGATGGCATGACGAAAACTGCAACTACTTTCAGCAACCGCGTAATGGATATTAACCCTGAAGACATTGAGAGCATGTCCGTGTTGAAAGGTGCTGCGGCTGCTGCGCTGTATGGCTCCCGTGCTGCTAATGGCGTTATTATCATTACGACCAAGAAAGGTGAAGAGGGTGCTGTAAGGGTGAATGTAAGCAGTAAATATACCTATTCATGGGCTAATAAATTACCGGAAGTTCAAAAACAGTATGGCCGTGGAGAATATAACACTTCTGGTGCTTTTATTGATAAGACGATGGATTCCTGGGGAGATCGGATTGATGGTATGGCTTATGATAATATAGATGATTTCTTTCAAGGAAGTAGTGTTTGGGATAATAGTGTAAGTGTGTCCGGCGGTAGTAAGAACGGTTCTTTCTATTTATCCGGTTCCAATTATCATCAGTCCGGCATTATCCCTACAACTGGTTATGACAAGACGACTTTCCGCTTTAATGGTGAACAGAAATATGGCATCCTGACAGTAGGAGCCAATGTTTCTTATTCGCAGGCAAGTACTGATAAGACACTGACCAGTGCAGGTTTGTACGGACAGGGCGGTAACGGTGCAATGACCGCTGTTTACGGATGGCCTGTCGACGATCAGATGAGTCGCTATCTGAATGATGATGGTAGTAAATACCGCATATTGGAGGGTTTGCAGGATTTGGAGGATGATGTTGAAAATCCGTATTGGATTCTGAATAAAAATACTTTGACGGACGAAACATCCCGTTTTACGGGTGCAGTCAACGCAAGCCTCAAACTGACAGACTGGTGGGATGTTTCCGCACGTGCGGGTATTGATAAGTACACTACCAGTTCCAATACGCTTCGGCGTCCGGGTGGTGCGGTCAAGCAGATATATCAGAACGGTTATATGTCCAAAGGTGATGTGAATTACCAATACATTACTACGAATGTGATGTCTAACTTCCATAAGACTTTCGGTGATTTTGATTTGAATCTTCTGGTAGGTACTACTACAGAAGCTACGAAGACAACGAATAACACCCGTTGGGGATATAATTTTGTAACGGAAGGGCTTTACAGTTTCAACAATATTATTAAAGCCAACCAGTATTTCAAAGAGAGTACGGTACGCAAACGCATGGTAGGCCTTTACGGTGAATTCCGTGCTTCGTACAAGAATCTTGTTTATCTGACAGTGACCGGACGTAACGACTGGTCTTCTACATTGCCGGTGAATACCCGTTCTTATTTTTATCATTCCGGATTGGATGTAATGTCTGGTCTGCTTCATTGTCGGTGAATATCCGTTCTTATTTTTATCCTTCCGTAAGCGGTTCGGTTGTGTTTACCGAACTGCTGCCGAAGAACAACGTACTTTCATTCGGTAAGATCCGCGGTTCATGGGCACGGGTAGGTAAAGATGCCGATGCCTATTCTTTGGGATACTATATGTGGCCGGTAGCTACGCTGAACGGTGGCAAATATGGTATGGGCAACAGTTGGACAGGCGGTAGTGTCGGTTTGAAACCTGAAATACAGGATTCTTATGAATTGGGTTTGGAAATGCGTTTCTTCAACGGACGTTTGGGCTTTGACTATACTTACTATCAAAGCAAGACGAAAGACCAGATTTGTGCACCGCGTTTGGCACAGTCTACGGGATACATTTTCCTTACGCTGAATGGCGGTTCGGTAGAAAATAAGGGTATGGAGCTCTCGATTACAGGTAAACCTATTGTAACGAAAGACTTCCAATGGGAAACGACATTGAATCTTTCCGGTAACCGTGGACGATTGGGAGATTTTATCGACGGTGTGGATATTTTCTATGTGACGGATGCGCAGGTCGGTGCAGCCAAAGCCGGTTCAATACCCAATGGCGGTTATTTTTTGGGATTGACGGGTAATAAGTATGAAACGGCTCAAGGGCCCGACGGCAAGATGTACAATGTTATCGACCCGTCTACAGGTTTGTATAAGGATACGCAAGTTGAAACCAATATTGTGGGTAACCGTGAACCGAAGCTGATAGGTGGTTTTAATAATAGTTTCAGCTATAAGAATTTCAACCTTTCTTTCTTGTTCGATATCCGTCTGGGAGGTGACATCTATAATGGGACCGAATACTATCTCGTGACGAAAGGATTGAGCACAAAGACAATAAACAGAGAATCCGTATCATTTACGGGTGTTGTCAATACGGGTACTGCTGCAAAACCGTCTTATGAAACCAAAACAATTACCTATAATGCCAATGAAACTTATCAGGTTGGTAACTCTACCCGTTCCGGCAAGTATATGATTCAGGAGTATTATAAGAATTATGCCAAGAACGCCTATAACTTTATAACTGACACCAATTGGCTGCGTTTGCGTTCTATTTCCTTGTCCTACGATTTCAAGGATTTGTTGAAGAAACAAAATATAATCAAGGGGCTGACTGCTACAATTACGGGAACTAATCTGTTTGTTTGGACAAACTACAAGGGTATGGATCCTGAAACATGCGTTTCAGGTTCCGGTACAGGTGGTTCCGGTTCTGCAGGTATCGACTATTGCGGTGTTCCGGCCACAGCCGGCATGTCGTTTGGCATTAATCTTACATTCTAATAACAGATTTAAAAAGATAAGAGTATGAAGAAACTAATACATATTGCACTTGGCTTGGCGCTTGTGTTCGGCATGTCTTCTTGCGAGGACTACCTGGATGTGAATACAGATCCGGATAATCCGGTTTCCGAAACCGTATCACCGCAGCTTCGCCTGCCGTGGATACAGAACTATTATGCTTACGCATGGGGTACAGCCAGTATGCGTACCAATACGATTGCCGGTATCATGACACAGACTGGCGGCACGGCTGCTAACAGCCTCTTGTCATCATGGAATCCTGCCCAAAGTTCATGTACCACTATTTATCAGAATTTTTATCTGGGTGCAGGTGTAAATATCGATCCTTTGATAGAGAAGGCGGAAGCGGAAGGAGCTTATCATTATGAAGGTGCAGCTTATTGCATTAAGGCGATGGGATTTATGATGATGCTCGACTTGCATGGCGAGCTGCCTGTTCAGGAAGCGTTTACCGGTAAGACCAATCCGGCCTATGATGACGGTAAAACCATGTATGAACTCTGTATGGGGTATCTGGACAAAGCTATCGAGAATTTTGGCAAGCAGCAGAACACTACGGCTCCCGCATTGAGTGCAGGCGATTTATGGAATGGCGGAGAGGTTTCCAGGTGGCTGAAATTATGTTACGGTCTGAAAGCCCGTTATTTGCTGAAATTATCCAAGAAAGAGGATTTGTATGATCCGGAGGCTATTTTGACGGCATTGAACTCTGCTCCTCAGTCGAATGATGACAACACCATTATGAAACATTATAATGTGGAAGGGGATGAGGTTAATTTTACGGTGAGCGATCCTTATCAGGCTTCCGTTATTTGGGATTGTACCGGATATGGCTCGACACAACGTCTGACGCGCTGGTATGTTAATCTGTTAACTAATAAATTTACAGGTGGTTCGGGTGCGGAAGACCCCCGTTTGTCAAAGCTTGTTCCTGCCATGATGACAAATGTGAAACTGAATGCTGATGGTAAAATAACGGCTAATGAATGGATTCGTGATGCCGGGGTGGATGTGATACATTCCACTACACGCGCAGAAGGCGGTCCGGTAGCTGCTTTGTTTGTAACGGGTGGAGAAACCGGTTATAATAAGGAAAAAGGCGGATTTATGATAACTTATGATTTATCCAAAGCGGATAATGAAACAAAGACGAAATTTATTGCTGATGCTCAGGCCATACACCAGACAACGGTCGACGGCAACAATGTGACCGTGCTTTATCAAAAGGGTTCTGCATATTGCAATAATAAGGATTATAAGCGTGCAGGTGATACTATTTATGTAAATTTACGTTCTAACGGTATGGCCAATAGCGGGCGGAACACTACGGATATGTATTACTATACCGATGCGAAATCAGACTATGTGGGCGGTACGGGTACATTCTATGCACGTCCTAATTCAGATTCCGATATTCTTACTTATTCGGAAATGTGTTTTATCAAGGCGGAAGTCCTTTTCCGCAAAGGAGATACCGATGGTGCATTGGATGCCTATCAAAAAGGCATAAAGGCAAACTTTGACCGTATGCAGGCTAAATTGAAATCATGGGAAGCCGAAGGAACAAAGAATCCGGATCAGAAGCCGATGGATGAAAGTGAAATCAGTACTTATATGGCAAGTTCTTCCGTATGTCAGAATGCTGCCAGTCTGACCTTGTTCGAGATTATGCGTCAGAAGATTATCGCATTGGGTATCAATACTGAAAATTGGAATGATATGCGCCGTTTGGATTATGACTATGTGGATTACGACCGTCCGCAGGATTTCACGGCTGTCAGCAAGATTGTAGGTACTTCTAAGAATGAGCCTACTTATTGGTTCCGTCGTTTCAGTCAGAGTACTCATGAGAGCAACTATAATCTGACTCAGCTAAAGTCATCCACCATAATCTGACTCAGATATAGGAATCAATCATGCTAGCCATGACAGATCCGATTTGGTCGTGTCCGGTTTGGTGGGATTGTGCGACAGATAATGAGTATTACGGTTACATTAAGTAGGTCATAACCTAATTAGTTTATAGAATGTTAATTTAAATATCTTAAAATCTTGATGCACATATTATTTCATTGATTATCTTTGCACTCGAAATATGGATTTATAAGATATTAAAATATTGGAGACCTAAACAGTCTTCATTCATAGATGATGATTGGAACAGTCGGTTCGTGAGAATCGGCTGTTTTTTGTTGGGTTTGTTTGCATATCAACAGCGGTAATGTTACTTTTGCAAGAAAGAACCCATTTAGTCAATGAAGTATGAAACAAGGTAAGAAATACATTTCTCCGGGAGCATGGTTCTCTATGGTTTATCCGGCAGACTGGAACGAATTTGAAGACGGGGAAGGCTCTTTCCTGTTTTATAATCCTAACGAGTGGACCGGTAATTTCCGTATATCGGCTTATAAGGGAGATACTGCATACGGCAGGGAATCTGTTAAGCAGGAACTCAAAGAGAATACTTCGGCCACACTTGTGAAAATAGGTCGTCTGGATTGTGCGTACAGTAAGGAGATGTTTGAGGAAGAAGGAACATACTACACTTCCCATCTCTGGATAGCTGGGATAGACGATGTTGCTTTTGAATGCTCGTTTACGGTGCGTAAGGGAGAGCCGGTGGCAGAGGCCGAAAGCATCATAGCTTCATTGGAAGTCCGTCGGGCCGGCCAAAAATATCCGGCAGAGATAATTCCGGTGCGCCTATCGGAAATTTACCGGATAAACGAAGCATACGAGTGGGTATGTACCACTGTAAAAGAGCAGTTGAAGAAAGACTTCCAGGGACAGGAAGAAGATATAGCCAATATGCAGCAGGTCATAGACAGCGGCAGCATAGGCGCCAAGAAAAAAGAGGTATGGTTGTCGCTGGGTATTACGCTTTGTGTGATTTTGGCTAATGAAGTAGACGGTTTGGAATGGCGTACGCTCATCGACGGCAATCGTGAAGCCCCTGTTCTGACGAGTGTTGCGGGCAATACCGTGATAGACCCGATGAAATTGGTATGGAGCAAAGTCAAAGCCGGAGAGCCCTGCAATCTTGCAGAGGTTTACCGGAATTTACTTTCATGACAAGCCATTGCCCGATTCATATTGCCGTCTGCATGGCAATTTCTCAATTTTAATTCTCAACTCTCAATTTAATAAGTTTTGGCAGCAGTAAATTCAATCCTTCAAGTGGAAAACCTGACTAAGTCGTTTGGCGACTTGGTACTATTCGAGAATATATCCTTTGGTTTGTCCGAAGGGCAACGGGTGGGGCTTATTGCCAAGAATGGCAGCGGCAAGTCCACACTGCTTAATATCCTTTCCGGAAAAGAAGGCTATGACGGCGGTACAATCTCTTTCAGACGTGATATACGTGTCGGCTATCTGGAACAAGACCCTCAATATCCGGAAGAGCTGACTGTGTTGGAAGCATGTTTTCATCATGGCAACAGTACCGTAGAGCTGATAAAGGAGTATGAACGTTGCATGGAGACGGAAGGGCATCCCGGTTTGGATGAAATTCTGGTGCGCATGGACCATGAGAAGGCCTGGGAGTATGAGCAGAAAGCCAAACAAATTCTTTCCCAACTCAAAATCCGCGATTTCAATCAGCAGGTGAAGTCTCTGTCTGGCGGACAATTGAAACGTGTGGCGCTTGCCAATACGCTTATCACCGAACCCGATCTCCTTATATTGGATGAGCCTACCAACCACCTCGACCTGGATATGACCGAATGGCTGGAAGATTATCTGCGCCGCACCAACCTCACTCTGCTGATGGTGACGCACGACCGCTACTTCCTCGACCGCGTCTGCTCGGAGATAATCGAGATAGACAACCGCCGTATATACCAGTACAAGGGCAATTACAGCTATTATCTGGAAAAACGCGAAGAGCGCATCGAAGCCAAGACCGTAGAGATAGAACGCGCCAATAACCTGTATCGTACGGAGCTTGAATGGATGCGGCGTATGCCGCAAGCCAGAGGGCATAAGGCACGTTACCGGGAAGATGCTTTTTATGAATTGGAGAAGGTAGCCAAGCAACGTTTCAATAACGACAATGTAAAGCTGGATGTAAAGGCATCCTATATTGGCAGCAAGATATTCGAGGCAGACCACCTCTATAAGTCCTTTGGCGACTTGAAGATACTGGATGATTTCTCCTACATCTTCGCCCGCTATGAGAAGATGGGCATCGTGGGGAATAACGGTACGGGAAAGTCCACCTTCATCAAGATACTGATGGGACAGGAGTTGGCGGATAGTGGTACGCTGGACATCGGCGAAACCGTCCGTTTCGGCTATTATTCGCAGGAGGGTTTGCAATTTGACGAGCAGATGAAAGTCAACGAAGTGGTGCAGGACATCGCGGAAGTGAGTTTCGGCTATTATTCGCAGGAGGGTTTGCAATTTGACGAGCAGATGAAAGTCATCGATGTGGTGCAGGACATCGCGGAAGTGATAGAGCTGGGTAACGGCAAGCGTCAGACGGCATCGCAGTTTTTGCAACATTTCCTCTTTACGCCTGAAACGCAGCACAGCTATGTCTATAAGCTGAGCGGTGGCGAGCACCGCCGTCTCTATCTGTGTACGGTGCTGATGCGCAATCCTAATTTCCTGGTTCTGGACGAGCCTACCAACGACCTGGACATCGTTACGCTGAACGTATTGGAAGAGTACTTGCAGAACTTCAAGGGATGTGTGATTGTGGTGAGCCACGACCGCTACTTCATGGATAAGGTGGTGGACCACTTGCTGGTGTTTAACGGGCAGGGAGACATCCGCGATTTCCCCGGCAACTATACGCAGTATCGCGATTGGAAAGATGTGAAAGCCGCCCAAGAGAAGGAAAAGGAAAAAGAAGCGGCTAAAACTCAGGAAGAAAAGACTGCGAAAGTGCGTCTGAATGAAAAGCGCCGTATGTCTTTCAAGGAGAAGCGCGAATTTGAGCAACTCGAACAGGAGATTGCGGCATTGGAAGCCGAAAAGCAATCTATTGAAGAGGCGTTGTGCAGCGGTGCGCTATCCGTAGAGGAATTGACGGAGAAGTCAAAACGCTTGCCGGAACTGACGGACTTGATTGATGAAAAGACCATGCGCTGGCTGGAACTGAGCGAGATAGAGTCGAACTGAGAAACCGTTCCGGTTTCTATCGGCAGACTGATGAGGTGCCGGAATAAGAATCTAATTAAAATATACGAGAATGAGCAGAAGCAAGAATCTGACGAACTATCATAGTCACAGCCTGTATTGTGACGGACGTGCCAGCATGGAAGATTTCGTGCGGTTTGCCTTGAGCGAGGGATTTACTTCGTATGGCTTTTCATCCCATGCCCCGTTGCCTTTTTCTACGGCATGGACTATGGAGTGGGACCGTATGAACGACTATCAGGCCGAATTTCATCGGATAAAGGAAAAGTATGCCGGAAAGATAGAACTTTATCTCGGCTTGGAAATAGATTATTTAAATGAAGAGAGCAATCCGTCTGCTGCCCGTTTTCGTGAACTGCCGCTGGATTATCGCATCGGTTCCGTGCACATGCTGTATAATGAACGGGGCGAAGTGGTGGATGTGGATGTTCCGGCCGATGTTTTCAGGCAGATAGTAGATAAGCAGTTTGGCGGCGACTTGGAGCAGGTGGTGCGCTTGTACTACGGACGGTTGAGGCGTATGCTGGAGTTGGGCGGGTTCGATGTAGTGGGACATGCGGACAAGATGCACTATAATGCTGCTTGCTATCGTCCCGGTCTGCTTGACGAGGCTTGGTATGATACGTTCGTGAAAGAGTACTTTGAAGACATTGCCGCACGAGGCTATCAGGTGGAAATCAATACCAAGTCTTACCATGATTTGGGCACTTTCTATCCCAACGGACGTTATTTCTCGTTATTGCGCAGTTTGGGTATCCGCGTTCAGGTCAATAGCGACTCTCACTATCCGGAGCGGATTAACAGCGGTCGCCCGGAAGCATTGCGGTCATTAAAGCAGGCAGGGTATGAAACTGTGATGGAGATGTATAACGGGGTATGGCAGGAGATGCCGATAGTGTTATAAGAATCCTGTAAAACAGAAACCCGGTAGTTTGTTCCTCAAAAATTGTATTAAGACGTACACCTGTGCTCTTTTTAGGCAGGGATTACACAGAATTCACGGACTCCCGTGCCTAAAAAAAGCACACAGTGAGCATTCTCTATTTGGGCATATTCTCTTTACTTGTATATGCTGTTATTTCTTCAACAGGAACTCATCGATAGCCTTTTTGTAGGTTGCCTTGTCGGCAGCTCCGCGGAATAACTGGGGTTCGCCCTGCATCGGAATAAAGACAAACAGAGGAATACTGGTAGCGTTGAACAAGGCTGCCAATTCTTTCTCCTTATCCACATTGACTTTGTATATTACGATTTTCCCGGCATATTCTTTCGCCAGTTCCTTCATAATAGGCGCTGTCATCCGGCAAGGTCCGCACCAGTCGGCATATAAGTCGATGATGGCGGGTTTGTCGCCTTTATATTTCCACTCTTTGGACTTCTCGTAATCGAATATATCCTTGATGAACATGGCTTTGTTCATTACGATTACGCTACCGTCCTGGGCAGTCTTTTGCGTTTCAGCTTGTTTCTGTTCGGCTCCACCGGTGCAAGCATAAGTCAGCATGCTTGAGAAGATGAGAACCGCCATGGTTATAATTTTCTTCATGTTTCTTAATTATGAGTTTTGTTCGATAATGGCTTTAAGTTCCTTACCGCTGATTACCCCCGAATGACGCCACAAAGCTTCACCCTTTCTGAACAGGATAAAGGTAGGAACCATCTGTATACGATAGCTTGCAGCCAATTCTTCATGCTGGTCTACATCGATTTTTGCAATACGCGCTCTGTCGCCGATTTCGCTTTTCAATGCTTCCAGCACGGGGTGCATGGCTTTACAAGGTCCGCACCAGGTAGCAAAAAAGTCCACTAAAACAGGTTTTTCCGATTGTATTAATTCTTCAAATTTCTCCATAATCTTTGTCTTATATATAGTTTATGAATATATAACGGATAAACGAAGAAATTGTTCGCCGTCAATTGTAAATTAGTAATAACTAATTACTTTTTGTCATGTCCGGTTCCGCTTCGCTAATCGTCAGCTCCTTGATGATGTGCGAAGCACCGGCATACTTGTCTATGATAAACAACGTATAGCGGATATCCACACAGGCGGCACGTTGCGAAGATGGACGGAAAGCGATGTCACCCGTCAGACCCTCGTAGTTGCGGTCGAAAGCCGTACCTATCAGTTCGCCTTTGGCATTGAACACCGGGCTGCCGGAGTTTCCGCCCGTATTGTCCGTGTTCACGATGAAGCATACGGGCATCTCGCCGTCGGGCATGGCATATCGTCCGAAATCTTTTGTCTGGTACAATTGCTTCAGTTTGGCAGGCACCACAAACTCCCAATTGTCGGGGTCTTCCTTTTCCATTGCCCCCTTTAGGGTGGTGTAATATCCGTATTCCACACCGTCGGCAGGTTTATACGGCAATACGCGTCCATAGGTCAGGCGCAGGGTGGAGTTGGCATCGGGATATATAGGTGTGCCGGCTTCCCGCTTCATGTCCATCATGCCTTTTACCCATACCTTGTGAGCGGCATTATAGTTGCGGTTGGCATCCATCATGGCAATGGTAGTTTGCAACAGACCGTCGGTGATGGAGTATTTGAGCAGTGTCATCCAGTCGTTGCCAATCTTATACAAGCTGGGTTTGTGGATGAACTTGGCGAAATTCTCCTTGCTGCCGAAGATGGAATATTCGAAGCAGGCATCGATAAAGGCATCGCTGTCTCCCTTGAAACGCTTGTCGAAAACTTTGAAAATACCGATGCGCTGTTCGGCAGGAATGTATTTCATGTAGGTTTG
>ENA-ORID01000240-ORID01000240.1-human-gut-metagenome-genome-assembly--contig:-NODE-240-length-11259-cov-7.16798_pt1 | contig 11259 bp, 9 predicted proteins | sample MGYA00243028_ERZ508742 | MGnify/ENA primary metagenome ERZ508742 (study PRJEB26277, sample SAMN04329837) | human gut metagenome | biome: human-associated habitat | host: Homo sapiens | place: USA... | reverse complement strand
ATACAACTTCTTCTGCCATATTCTTCTTAATTATTCAACATTTACTTTATAAACCGAGATTCATCCGTCCGGACATACAGTTGCGCATGAACTGCATCCGTTACAGGTATCTTCCAATATCTGGTGGGCATAGTTATACCCTTTCACGTTCACCTCTTTGGTGAGGGCTATTACATTGAGCGGACAAGCCACAACACACAGGTTGCAGCCTTTGCAACGCTCGGTGTCTACTACGATTGCTCCTTTGATTTTTGCCATAATTTACGTTTTTTATTGATTGTACATATCCTTGTGATAGAAGTTCAGAATATCCATTACCATGTTATAGGCTTGCCGGGCGGGGCTGTCCGGATTGAGGTCGATGGCATAGCGGTAGTTGTTCAGCGCTTGCTGCCAGTTGCTCTGTTTGCGGTATGCGTTCCCCCGGAGATAATAGGCTTCGTCTTTTTGCGGGAAATCGGTCTGAAGCAGTTCGTCAAGCAACAGAATGGCCTGCTCTACGTTTCCCTGACTGATAAGCTCTTTTATGGTGTTTAATTGCTCCATATCGTTCTGAGTTCCGGATTATTTAAATACAAAGATAGTTTTTATTTGAAGATGAGAGGCATCTTTACTGTGAAAAATAAGAAAATAAGGAGACGGTTGTATCTTGTCTTTTCTTATTCCGGGCATTTGCTTCCGAAACTCCCGGCATTTGCTTCCCATATTCCGGGTGTTTTCTATTGGAATGCCCGGTCTTTCAGGAGTAAACTCCGGGCGTTTCGGGAGCAAATGCCGGGGGATTGGGAGATATGACAATCCCTTTGTTCCGGCTTTGATTCATTACGATGCAAAGCAGGACAAAGGGATGTTCTCCTGATGAATGTGCAGATGGAATATACTTCTTCGGTCTTTTATTTTAGCAGGGATTGTCGGGGGAGACCGGCTATTTCACAAGTTCCCCGTTTATGTACAGATTCTTGAACGTGACATCTTTTGCTCCGCTAATCCGGTTTTTACCTTCCTTGACGTTATTGAAGCGGCTGTCTTCCACGCTTACATTATAAACGTGCTTGTCATCATCAAGTCCGATGATGAGTACACCGAGTTTGCTTTTCTCGCAAGTCACGTTTTTAAGGTGTACGTTGCGCACGGTAGGGGCATAGCCGCGATTGCACTTTTCCCGGTTTTCGTATTGCAGGTTGATGCGCAGTACGGCTTCGCGGCATTGGCCGACGGTGACGTTGCGTACAAATACATTCTCTATCAGTCCGCCGCGGCAGGTACTGGTCTTGATGCGGATTACGCGGTCCAGGTCGGGGCTGTCCATGCGGCAGTTCTCAACGAACAGGTTACGGTAGCCGCCGGATATTTCACTGCCGATAACGACGCCGCCATGACCGTTTTTCATGAAGCAGCCGCGCACGATGATATTTTCGCTGGGAATGTTCCACTTGCGTCCGTCCTGGTTACGGCCGGATTTGATGGCTATGCAGTCGTCGCCCGTATCGAAGGTACAGTTTTCTATCAGTACGTTTTTGCAGGATTCCGGGTCGCAGCCGTCTCCGTTGGGTCCACGGTTGAATACGTGCACGCCACGTACGATGAGGCTTTCGCAAAACAACGGGTGTATAACCCAGAACGGAGAGTTCAGCAGGGTTACATCCTCTATCAGTACCGTGTTGCAGGAATAGAGGTTGATGAGATGAGGGCGCATGCCGTCATCGGGTTTCATGATACGCATGTATACCGGCGTGGATGTTTCCCCGTACATCAGCAGACGTTCGCGTCCGCCGTTGCGTTGGGCCACCATGCCTTCTTTCCAGCCGTAGCGCGGAGCGCCACACATCGGCCACCAGGTTTCGTTGGAACCCTGACCGTCGATTGTCCCTTTGCCGGTGATGGCGATGTTGGTTTCGCCGTATGCATATATCAGCGGGCGGGCATTGTAGCAGTCCAGACCTTCCCAACGGGTGATGACGGCAGGGAAGTAAAGGCTCTGGTCGGTGGAGAATTTCAGTACGGCTCCTTCTTCCACATGAAAATTTACGTTGCTCTTTAGGGTGATGGGACCAGTATGGAAAGTCCCTTTAGGTACTACGACCGTTCCGCCGCCGTTCAGGCTGCATGTCAGGATGGCCCGGTTGATAGCCTCATGGCAAGGTTCATCCGGCGTATCCGGTTGTGCACCGAAGTCTGTGATGAGGTAGGTACGTTTGGGGAAAGAGGTCCGCTTGATTTGTTTTTCAATTTTGGCGCTTTCCTTGAAGGCTTTGTCAAAGTCTATCGGATTGGCGGTGGCCAGGGTTACCGATAGAAGCAGGGAGATGATTCCGATTACTTTCTTCATGCGTTTTTCTTTTATGTTCTTAAATGGTAAATAGATTGCGCAGGCAAAAGTAGGAAAACTCTTCCGGTGACAGAGGTTAGTTTTTGATTGAAAGGGTGTAATAATTGACTGAGATGAAGAAAAATCCGTTCCGTAAGACGAAAAAAATTATCCCGTGAGATGAAATAAATCGTCTCGCGGGATGATTTCCTTTATCTCGCAGGGCGAATAATTCCGTCTCACGGGATGAAAACAACCGGTTAAGGGCTTCCTTGAATCCGAGGGTTATCCCTGTACCGGTATCTTGTCTATTCTCCGCTGGTGGCGTCCGCCCTCAAACGAAGTGTTGAAGAATTCGGTCATAATCATATCCGCTTCTTCCGTGCCGATGAAGCGTCCCGGCATGACAAGGACATTGGCATCGTTGTGCTGGCGTGCCAGATGAGCAATTTCGGCAGTCCAGCAAAGAGCCGCACGAATGCCCTGATGCTTGTTGAGCGTCATGTTGATGCCGTTTCCGCTGCCGCAGATAGCAATTCCCGGGTAACATTCGCCTGCCTCGACAGCTTGCGCCAGTTGATGGGCAAAGTCGGGATAGTCGCAGCTTTCGGTGGAGTAGGTTCCGTAATCTTTGTAAGGCCAGCCTTTGGCTTCCAGCCAACCGCGGACATACTCTTTCAGTTCAAAGCCGGCGTGGTCGGAACAAAGTCCAATAGTTTTCATATAAAATAAAATGATAGAGTGATAATGTGAAAAAGCGATAGAGCAATGAGGTGACGATGTAGTGCAGCATGTGCAGGCTTTTCTACCATATCGCCTCATTACTCTATCATTATTTTACTGTTGTTTTATTAAATCATTGCCTTTACTTGCTTGTACACGTTTTCTGCCGTGAAGCCCAGCTTTTCGTCCAGCACTTTGTAAGGAGCGGAGAAACCGAACGATTCCAATCCCCAAACCTTACCGTGGGCGCCTACCAAGCCTTCCAGCGTAACGGGCAGTCCGGCGGTCAGACCGAATACTTTTGCATTTGCCGGAATCACGCTCTCCTGATAGCCCGGAGCCTGACTGCGGAACAGTCCCTCGGACGGAACAGATACGATGCGCAGCTTGACACCGTCCTTGCGCAGCAGTTCTGCACCGGCCACCAGCGTGGCTACTTCGGAACCGGAAGCTACAAGGATAACGTCCGGATTCTCGTCCGAACCGGCTACGATATAAGCGCCTTTGGCTGCCTGACTGTAATCATTGCCTGCAGGCAGGTTGGCGATGTTCTGACGGGAGAATATCAAAGCGGTCGGGGTAGACATGTTCTCCATGGCAAGTTTCCATGCTACGGTTGTTTCTTCCGCATCGGCAGGACGGAGTACCAGCATGGAGTTATGCCCCTTGTGGTTTTTCAGCTTTTCCATTAAGCGGATTTGAGCTTCCTGTTCCACCGGTTCGTGCGTAGGACCGTCTTCGCCTACGCGGAATGCGTCGTGTGTCCAGATGAATTTTACGGGAGTTTCCATGAGGGCAGCCATACGTACGGCTGGATTCATGTAGTCGGAGAATACGAAGAATGTTACGCAAGCGGGGATACCGCCGCCATGCAGCGCCTTACCGCTGCAGCAGCATGCCATTGTCAGTTCCGATACGCCTGCCTGGAAGAATGCACCGCTGAAATCGCCTTTCTTGAAGGAGTGGGTCTTTTTCAGGAAGCCGTCGGTCTTGTCGGAGTTGGACAAGTCGGCGGAAGCCACAATCATGTTTTCCACCTGAGTGGCGAGAGCACCGAGTACGGTAGCCGATGCGGCACGTGTAGCGACATTGGCTTTCTGTTCGATTGCAGCCCAGTCCACTTCGGGAGCCTTGCCGGAGAAGAACAGTTCCAGTTTGGCTGCCTTTTCGGGATTGGCTTTTGCCCATGCGGCTTTGGCGGCATATTTTTCTGCCATGATGCCCTTCAATTCGGCAGCGCGTCTGGCGTAAAGCTCGGCTACTTCCGGGAAGACAGTGAACGGATTTTCCGGGTTACCGCCCAGGTTCTTGATTGTATTTACATAAGCGTCGCCGCCCAAAGGAGCACCGTGTGTAGCGCAGTTGGCTTCGTAGCTGCTGCCGTCTGCCTTGCGTGCACCTTTGCCCATTACGGTGTGACCGATAATCAGCGTAGGACGCTCAGCTTCGGCTTTAGCCTCGTTGAGTGCGCTGCGGATGGCATCTGCATCGTTACCGTCGATTGTGATGACTTTCCAGCCCCATGCCTCGTATTTCTTTGCTGTATCTTCGATGGTTACATCTTTCGTTTCGGTGGAAAGCTGGATGTCGTTTGCATCATAGAACATGATGAGGTTGTCCAGTCCCAGCGCACCGGCAATACGGCCTGCACCCTGTGAGATTTCTTCCTGAATGCCCCCGTCGGAGATATAGGCGTAAATCGTCTGGTTCATTACTTCTTCAAAACGGGCTTTCATGAACTTGGCGGCGATGGCTGCTCCAACGGCAAAGGTATGTCCTTGTCCCAACGGACCGGAAGTGTTTTCGATGCCGCGCATAATGTCGCGTTCGGGGTGTCCCGGAGTGGGGCTGCCCCATTGGCGGAACTCTTTCAGCTCATCCAATGTGAATTTGCCTGCCAACGCCAATGTGGAATAGAGCATCGGCGACATGTGTCCCGGGTCGAGGAAGAAACGGTCGCGACCTTCCCACGCGGGGTTCTCGGGGTCGTACACTAAGAACTCGGAGAAGAGTACATTCACAAAGTCGGCACCGCCCATAGCGCCACCGGGGTGTCCGGAATTGGCTTTTTCGACCATAGAAGCAGCAAGGATACGGATGTTGTCCGCTGCAAGGTTCATAAGTTTCTTGTCGTTCATATTATAAAATATAATTGTTATTTGAATATTCTGTAAGTGAATTGAATTCTTGCTTGTTGTTTTACCAGGACAAAGATAACTCTTTATGTGCAATTTACAATATAGAAAGCTGCTCTTTTTTCTTGCCTGTATAACCTGCTTCCTGTTTTGAATACAATAACTGTTCACTGCTGACTGGTGGGTTTAGGATTGTCTGCCGGAAGGTAAACGAGGTGTGTTGTCGTTGTTGGGAGTTATTTATTTCTCTGCCGGAAATGGAACAATACCGGCTGCCGAGGAGTTTGTCCGGTATAGATGACAGGAAGGTCGGTTTAATAAAAAAGACGCCTTCTTCACAGAAAGCGTCTTTTTTATTATAAATCGAATTATTTTTATTCCAATCTGCGTGCACCATCGCTGATTACAACATCGTAAATCTTCGGACTTCTGTTGAATTTCTTCTTGAATTCTTCTTTGGCTCTTTCAACGAAAGTACTATAAAGCTCTTCTTTAACGAGGTTGATGGTACAACCGCCAAATCCTCCGCCCATTACGCGCGAACCGGTTACACCGCAATCAAAAGCAAGGTCGTTCAGGAAGTCGAGTTCTTCGCAGCTTACTTCATACAGTTTGCTCATGCCCTGGTGTGTTTCGTACATCTTTTGACCTACCGTTTCGTAATCGCCTTTCTCCAAAGCATCGCAAACATCGAGTACGCGTTGGATTTCTTCAATCACATATTCTGCACGCATAAAGTCTTCTGCACTGATTTCGGCTTTGGCTTCTTCAAGCATTTCCATGTTGCAGTCGCGCAGGAATTCTACATGCGGATGTTTCTTCTGGATAGCGGCAACAGCAGCCTCGCAACTTTGGCGACGTTTATTGTATGCCGACGAAGCAAGTTCGTGTTTTACCACAGAATCTACCAGTACCAGACGGTAACCTTTCGGCTCGAACGGGAAGTACTGGTATTCCAATGAACGGCAATCTAAACGGATGAGACTGCCTTTCTTGCCGAATACGGAAGCGAATTGGTCCATAATACCGCAGTTGACGCCACAATAGTTGTGTTCCGTAGCCTGGCCAACTTTGGCCAATTCGAATTTGTCGATTTTATTGTCGCCGAACAGATCGTTCAACGCATAAGCATAAGTGCTTTCCAAAGCTGCGGAAGAGGACATTCCTGCACCCAGAGGCACATCGCCTGCAAAAGCGGTATTGAATCCTTTTACTTCTACACCGCGTTTAATCATTTCGCGGCATACACCGAAAATATATCTTGCCCAACTGGCGCGGGGAGCGTCTTCTTCATTTAAACCGAACTCTACGTAGTCTTTCAAGTCAATGGAATAGGCCTTTACTGTATTTGTGCCATTCGGTTTTATTTCCGCAATCATACCTTTGTCAATTGCGCCGGGGAATACAAAACCACCGTTGTAGTCGGTATGCTCACCGATTAGATTAATGCGTCCCGGAGAAGCATAGACTGCTCCTGTTGTTCCGTCAAAATGCTTGATGAAACGGCTTCTTACGTATTCTATATCCATGATATTGTTTTTTAAGGTGAATAAATCTAATTACCTATAATATGTATTATCAATCAACTTTAATGTCTTTATTTACATTCTTGCAACCTATCAGCGCATAATAAAGCAGGTAGGCAAGAGCCACTACAATCAACCAGTAGCTTGTTAAGTAGCCGATTCCGTCATTCCAGTCGACAATGGCATTTTGTAACAACGGCAGAATACCGCCACCGCATACAAGTACCATGAAAATACCGGAAGCCTTTTCCGTGTACTTGCCCAGTCCTTCTACTGCAAGGTTAAAGATACCGCCCCACATGATGGATGTACAGAGTCCGACTAACGCCAAGAACATAGCGTTGACAGGTACATTGACAAGTCCGAACATTTCTTCGGCACTGTTCTTGAATACCGGCATGTTTACCATGAGATCGGTTGGTGCAAACATGGCAGAGATAACCAGGAATATACCTATAACGGAAGCTGTGCCCAACATGGCTTTTGCTGATATTTTACTGCCGATACTGGCGCCGATGAGACGACCCACCAACATCAGTAACCAATAGGTTGCTGTTACTGAACCGGCGATAGCTTCTGCTCCTGCTCCATTTACACCCAGTACATCCAAGTCGGGATTTTGTAACCATTTGTTCAGAACATTGGGTACACCGACTTCAATACCTACATATACAAAGATACCGATTGCTCCGAAGATGAAATGACGGAATGATAAAGGACCATACTGAGAAGGAGTGGTGTCGATTTTAACTTCCTGCTTTTCTTTTTCCGGAATAGTGGAGAAGAAGATGACAATGAATGCGAATGCAAAAATAGCCAGAGCCGCATACATCAATGGAAACACATCACTGATTTTTGCTTTGGTAATGGAAGGTATTAAAATACCCGTAAGAATTATAACGTAGGTTCCTGCCAATGAATTGAACGAACCACCGAGCTGGATAAGCTGGTTACCTTTGTTACCGCCACCGCCAAGTGTGTTGAGCATCGGGTTTACTACCGTATTAAGTAAACACATGGAAAAACCGGCAATGAATGCTCCCAACAGATAAATGCCGAAACTGCCCGCTACTCCTGAAAGCGTTTGGATACCCACACCGATAAATCCTACTGTAATGGCAATGAGTGCAGTCTTTTTATATCCCATTTTTTGCAACATATTACCTGCCGGATATCCCATTACTGCATATGCGATGAAGTTGGCAAATACGCCGAGAGTTCCCATCCAATTAGGTACTCCGAATTGAAATTTCAGGATATCACCCATTGGTGAGGCTAAATTGGTTACGAATGAAATCATACCAAATAAGAAAATCATCACAATAATGGCAACGATATTCCCATTCTGTTTTTGTTGTGTCATGGTTAATAATTGTTTATTAAGTTTATAATCAGGTTAGTTATTTCTTTTATTCTTGTACACCGAACTTATAGATGGTTATCTGCTGATATTCATCTCCGGGGAGCAATACTGCCGATGGGAAATGTGCCTTATTGGGAGTATCGGGGAAGCATTGTGCTTCAAAGCATACAGCGCTTCTTGCGGGGAATGTTGCCCCGTGAGCACCGGTGAATCCTCCCAGCCAGTTTCCCGTATAAAGTTGCAGGCCGTTTTCTGTAGTATATACTTCCATTGTGCGCCCGCTTACGGGTTCTGTACAAGTGGCGGCAAGGCTCAGTTCACCGCTTTCCGCTTTATTCAACACATAGCAATGGTCATATCCGGCTCCGTTTACCAGTTGCTGGAATTTATCGTCAATACGCTCGCCGATGGCATGGGGAGTACGGAAATCCATAGGTGTATTTTCTACTTTCAGGATTTCTCCCGTAGGAATAGATACCTCATCAATAGGTACATAGAAATCGGCGTTGATGGTAAGGATATTATTCAGAACAGTAGGTGAGGGGTTGGAAATACCAGCGAGATTAAAGAAACCGTGATTGGTTAAATTTACAACTGTAGCTTTATCGGTTGTGGCCCGGTATTCTATAACCAAGGCATTTGCTTCATCTTCCAGACGATATGTCATTTCTATTTCTAAAGTACCGGGGAAGCCCTCTTCACCGTCGGCAGACGTATAATTGAAAATGACGGTCGATTCATTGGGCTGAACCGCATCCCATACGCGGGCATGGAAACCGGTTGGTCCGCCGTGCAGTGAATTGGGACCGTTGTTGACAGTCAATTGGTGTTCCTCGCCATATAAAGTGAATTTCCCATTGGCAATTCGGTTTCCATAACGGCCTATCGTGGTGCTCAAGAAAGGTTCGGGACTGTTTATTACGTGTTCTATGCTGTCATGTCCTAAAATGACATTGGCAAATTTTCCGTTTTTGTCGGGCACCATAATCGAAAGAATTGCACAACCGTAGTTGATTACCGCCACTTCCATGCCCTGAGCATTTTTGAGGATATATAAATCTGTTTTCCTGCTGTTTATATTCTTTTGAAAGTCTTTTCTGTCCAAACCGGACAAGTTACTTTCTGTCGGAGTTGTGTCTGTCATATTCATGGTATTATTTAAATTTTCTTGCAAATAAAGAGAAATTCTTTTGTTCCCCCAAGTAATTGAGAGGAAATATGGGGAACATTTTATGAAAGTTTAGCGTTTGACAATTAGAATACAAATTGATATTTTTTGTATGTTTGTCGCGTTAATCTAAAAAGTATTGTAACAGTATTGAATTGTACTAATTAAAAACAACAAATGTATCCTCTAAAATTTGAGCCCATCCTGAAACAGACACTTTGGGGTGGCGACAAGATTATCCCATTCAAACACTTGAATGAAACTCTGCCGAATGTAGGTGAGAGTTGGGAAGTTTCAGCAGTAGAAGGTAGTGAATCTGTAGTTGCCAATGGTGCGGACAAAGGGTATACTTTACCCGAAATGGTTCGTAAATATAAAGAAGAGTTGGTGGGCGAAGCGAACTATGCACGGTTTGGAAATAAATTCCCGCTACTGATAAAGTTTATTGATGCAAAGCTGGATTTGTCCATTCAGGTGCATCCGGGTGACGAACTTGCAAAGAAACGCCATAACAGTTTCGGTAAAAATGAAATGTGGTATGTCATTGCTGCCGATAAAGGTGCAAAATTGATTTCCGGCTTTGCCGAGGAGATAACTCCGAAGGAATATAAAGACCGGGTGCACAATGGAACATTTGCCGAAGTGCTTCAAACTTGCGCCATAGAGCCGGGAGATGTGTTTTACGTCCCTGCCGGTCGTGTACATGGCATTGGCGCCGGAGCATTCGTTGCGGAAATTCAACAGACTTCTGACATAACTTATCGTATTTTCGACTACAATCGTAAGGATAAGGACGGTAAATCCCGCGAATTGCATACCAGTCAGGCAATGGATGCCATTAACTTTTCCGATGTGCAAGACGATTTCCGTACCGAATACGAACGTGTACAGAATGAACCCGTTGAGATGGTAGCGAGTCCTTATTTCACTACTTCTGTATATGACATGACGGAAGAGATTACTTGTGATTATTCGGAACTGGATTCTTTTGTTATTTTTATCTGTGTGGAAGGTTCTTGCCGTCTGACGGATGACAATCAGAATGAGATTACCTTGCGTGCCGGCGAAACGGTTCTTTTGCCTGCTGCTGTTCAGGAAGTAACAATCGTACCGGAAGGCCAGCGGGTGAAACTGCTTGAGACTTACGTGTAAGAGTTGATATTATTACTGTAATGAAGTTAACATCATGTAGCCAATGGTGTTAACTTCTTTTTTTTGATATGTTCTTTTAATTTCCAGATATTAAACTTCTGTCTTTTTCTTCTCTTTGGCAAATGCCGTAATAGGATGTTTCCTTTTGGCTACGATTTCACTACAGCATGTGGTGTGTATTCTTTAACCATGTGCAACCATTTAATTTTTTATAGCCGGATAACCGCGAAATAGCATTGATTTCTTTGGAATTTATAATTCTCATTTGCAGTAAGGTGAATATAGGTTTGCCATAATTGTGCGTTTGCTTATTGTTGGCATGTCCCAGTGCGGGTAGCGGAAACATCTTTTCGAGACTTCTTTCTTCCGTTATGACTTTTTCATCATCTTCTTAGTTTTGTTTTATGCTTTATGATGATTAATGATGAAAAACAATTAATCCTGAAAATCATTTTTATCGGTGATATACACCAACAAATCAAGCTATGTATTTCCTTTGGTAGAGGTGTATGAAGAGGTAATGTGATAGTAGCATAATATACTATGCCAAAAAAGGGAAAATGTTTTTTAAACGTTCGTTTATTGTGCGCAAAGATACAACCTATTTTTTTAACGGGCAAAATGTTTAATAAGAATATTTCCAAACAGAAACTATTTTTTAGACAAATTACTTTAAATCAATTTATTATCCACGCTTCAAAAGACCTCATTACTATTTTATTATTTATATAAATACGTCTATTGAACTTCTCATTAAAAAGAGTGTCTTTTAAACGAACGTCTAAAAGATACTTTCTCTTTTTAGATTATTAGTTCTCAGCTTTTTATAACCTAAGTTCAAGCGGATAATGCAACAGGAGTGAGAATGATGACAATGAGAAGAT
>ENA-ORID01000237-ORID01000237.1-human-gut-metagenome-genome-assembly--contig:-NODE-237-length-11352-cov-5.4464_pt1 | contig 11352 bp, 8 predicted proteins | sample MGYA00243028_ERZ508742 | MGnify/ENA primary metagenome ERZ508742 (study PRJEB26277, sample SAMN04329837) | human gut metagenome | biome: human-associated habitat | host: Homo sapiens | place: USA... | reverse complement strand
GATCCAGGCTTCAATCAGGCGGTCATACCCCTTCAGTTCGCTGTATCTTCCTATGCTGATGATTCTTTTCTCCAGGCAAGAACTCCCTTTTTCGGGTGAGAAAGGTAAGAAGTTTGGTATGACACAAGCCTTCTTCACTTCTTTCCAATTATCCGCATCATGTTGTGTCAGAACAACCAGTGCGTCCAGTTTTTTTACAGCTTCCTCCTGTTTCTTTCTCCAATGCCGTGCGATTTGCTTGTATGGGAATCCCCGTTGTTCCATCAGATGCAGGTTACGAGTGTACGGTTTAGCTATATGGGATTCTCCTATTTTTACGCTTCCATCGTCCAGTTGTGTCAGAAAATCCAATTCTCGGCCCAATGTGCTGATGACAATATCCGGTTTCAAGGTTTTCAGCCAATACTCCAGCTTCTTTCTGTACAGGTGCATCAGGGTAAAATAATAATATCCTCTTACTAACAGGTTGTGATGATATTGTCTGTCAAAATCAATCGCTATGTCAATGTGCCTGATTCTGGGAGATATCGGGAAATCGGGCGGTCGTTCTTTTTGTGAATCTGTGATAATAAATACATCCTGATGCATTTCGTCAGCCAGATAGTTCGCTTTTTGGATGATGCTCCGGTCTGCGCCTCCCACGGTGCATAGTGCTGTGTATAGATAAACGATGGTCATTTTTCAGTCAGTTTATGAAACAACATTTCCCATTGCGGCATGATGTTTCGGAGTGAGTAGCGTGTTATATTTTGTTTAGCTCTTTTGCCAAAAGCTTTTCTTTCTGCTTCATGTTCTATCAAGTGGCAAAGAGCGTTGGCAAATCCTTGTATATCTCCGTTTTTGACGAGGAGTCCGTCTTCCTGGTTTCTGATGATTTCCGATGGACCGAAAGGACAGTCGAAAGAAACACAAGGAACACCCAGACTCATGGCTTCGATCAAGACCAGTCCAAAACCTTCGTAATTGGAGCTTAGGGCCAGAATGGAACTGTTCAGGTATTCTTGCGTTATGTTTTGTGTAAAAGGATGAATTGTGATGGAGTGTTCCAGCTTTCTGTCTTTAATCTGCCGGGCTAAGCTATCCTTATAAAATCCTTCACCAAATATATCCAGTATCCAGTCGGGGTGGCGTTTCTGCACGATATTCCATGCGTCAACCAGTCTGTCGAATCCTTTTTGCCAGGTCAGTCTGCCTGCCGCTATTACACGGGGAGCCTCACAGGAGCTGATTGTTTGTATATCAATAGAGGTGGTGTTCGGAATGATATGTATATTCGGATGTTGTCCCCACATGGCGGCATCTCCTTGTGTCAGTGTTACTATAGCATCGCTGTATCGTTTTACATCACGGAAACATTGGTAGCTGACGTATCTGTCTTTTATATCTTTAAAAAAACTCTTTTTGCGGTTTGCAGGTATCCGGGTGTATATTTTGGCGCAATGCGATTCTATGATTTTCTTTGCCTTGCAGTCTAATTTACAGATCAAATCCGCTTTGAAACTGGTATTTCCTGATATGATATCGGGATTGATGAGCCTAATCTCTTTTTTAAATTTTTGTTCGAATTTATGGTTCAAAGTCCATCCCACTCTCAATTGTTCCAGAAGCGGATGCTGGTATTGCAAATGAAACTTTGTATCCAGATCGATATGTTCCACTTTGTGGGATAACGGGAAAGAAAAAGGATGATTGCCTTGGGAAGAAGTGATAAGATAGACCTCGTGCCCATAAATTTCGGCCAAGTAATTCATCTTATCCGTTAAAATCCGTTCCATGCCTCCTATACGGGCTATGGAGTCGTATACATATACTATTTTCATTCCCCTGGTTTGTTTTTCCGTAAAAATAGTGTATTCTTTTTATATATCCAATAAGAAGTTGTTGAAATTCCTGTCCATATCCGTTTTTTTATGGAATGTCGGCTGTATTCGGAGTAAAAAGTGGGTTTCAATGGATGAAGATGGGGCTATTTAGTAATTAAAGTCTTTGGAATGTTGTGAGTATCATTTGTTTTTGCGAATATTGCATTTTATAATGATTAGCAGATAATGATGAAAGAGATAACGGTGGTGATGCCGGTTTACAAGGTGGAAAAATACGTATCAGAATGTCTTGATTCCATAATCAACCAAACTTTTGATTGTTTTGAGTGTATCATCATTGATGATTGCTCTCCGGATAACAGTATGCGCCTGATAGAGGAAAAGCTGGCCGGATATAAAGGGAACATCAGTTTTAGGATCGTGAGAAATGAGAGGAATGAAGGAGTCTCTGCGGCAAGGAACAAGGGAATAGAACTATCCCGGGGTGGTTATCTTTTTTTTATAGATTCGGATGATATGCTTTATGAGAATTGTCTGGAGAAATTATGGGAGGAAACGAAAAGATATCCGGGGATTGACTTGGTGCAGGGGGATTCTTATTCAGAAGGGATGGAAAACAAAAACAGTGATTTGCAAAGATATACGGAAGGACGGATACGTATCAACAAGCTGTTTCTGGATTCGAAAATAACATCCACTCCGGTCAACAGATTGATCAGAAAGGAGGTGCTGACAGAGAATGCCATTTATTTCAGGACGGGCATTTTGTTTGAGGACTTTTTGTGGTGCTATTTTCTGTATAAAAAGGTGGAAACGTTTGCTTCCGTCAATTCTTTTACTTATTTCTACAGGCGTTCAAATCCTTTCTCAACCATGAATAAGGCGAAAACGGACTTTGACAAGCCGGCAAAGGATTTTATTTTTATCTTGACTGTTTTTAATGAGCACATGGAACAGGAATTGTATGCTGAAAATATCTGTTTCATTTTGAACAAGTTGATGCCGGTGGTGTATAATGCTGCTGTAATAGGGGTTACAAGGGAAAGTAATGATGCGATAGATAAGTTTAAAAGAAATCTGATAAGGAAGCATTGCAGAGAGTTCCGGCCTATGGAGGTTTTGTAAGAATTGAATTTGTTCTATCCTTTTTCTCTGCTTTTGAATTGGGGGATTTACAGACATCACATATTGTATAAATACGCTAATCTGATCAAATTGTATTATAAGATATGGGGAAGGTGGTATCTCTGAATCTTCTTGTGTAATGAATATTATTCCTTTAGGTTGGTAGTTTTCTTGTTACATTGGTTGTCGGTTTCTTTTGTAGCCGGTTCATTCATATGTGACAGGATAGCGGAAAAAGCATAATATAATTCTTTGAATGCTTGCAGGCGGAAGAAAAACAGGTATTCAAAAAAGTATTTGGCGGGGAGCCATTCTTTTGTTTTTGCCGAAGGGATACACCACGGAAGTGGTGACAGGTAATAGTGGATTTTTTCTTGTCGCAACAGTCTGTTGCATTTCATGCTTGCGTTAAACCGTATGATTAAACTCTCGCGGTCTTGTTTGGACATAGCAAGGGACTGGCCGGATTCGGTACAATAATAAATGATTCTTCTGTCTGTGGTTGCTTTGGGGGCATATATACCGACAAGGCATGAAAAATACACATCGTTGGCTATTCTTGTTTCATCGAATTGAATGTGGAATGTTGACAGGAAGCTGCGCCTTATCATTTTGCCCCAAGGAACTTGAGATTGGTATCGCAGTTTGTTTTCCGGGTTTACATCATTGAAGAAGTTGGTATAGTAAGTTCCGCGTCGGCTTTCTTGGGACGGATTGTCGGACATGACAAAACGTACATTGAAATAGATGACTTCATGGGGGCTGTCCATGTATTCGTTTAAGATAGTAAAACAATCGGCTGTAAAGAAATCGTCTGCATCTGCAAAGATAATCCATTTGCCACGGGCGTGGGAGAGCCCTATGTTCCGTGCGTATCCTGCCCCTTTTCCCTCCTTAGTGAACAGGACTTCCGTATTTTTTCTGCCGTTTCCCGGAAAATGAGAAAAATCGACAGATTCGGAATTGCTGTTGTCATCAATGATAATGATTTGAATTTCATCCCAAGTGGGAATTGAGCACAGACAGCGTTCCAGAAGACGGGGGGTATTCTTGTGCGGAATAATGATGCTGTAATGGTAACTTGTGTTCTTTGTCATTCTTCTTCTTTTTGCAAAGATATTGATTTATATTCAGCATCATGCATTATCTTGATAATATCTCGATGAGTATGAGAATCTTTCACTGGAAATTCGGGGTGATAATGCCCTCATGCCCTCATTGTGTGCACAACTGGTTGTTTATGAACTATTTGTATAGTGATGGTAAAAATTGTAGCTCTCACTTATGCTCTCATGCCCTCACTGTTTTTTGGAGCAGAATTTCATATAATCTATTTGTTATCAGTAATATATCCTTTTTTATAAGTTGTTCCGATTTAATATGAAGTAGGATGTTCTCAGGCTTTTTCTTTGCAAAAAGTGTGTCTGAAGGGGGGATACCTCTATGGAATATGGCAAATTTCCGATGGCAGTAAAAAGATCAGGAGGTTTTTAAAAAAGCTCGCCATCTTTTTAAAAAAGAACAAGGTCTTTTTTTTATTTGACCTGTTGTTTTTGGGGGAGCAGGATTTCACATATGTACGTGCCGCTCTATACGTATGTACGTGCCGCAGATACCTGCTTTGTATTATATGATATTCTTTCTTCATTCCGCATTTATTTTCATTTCTTTATTGTATCTTTGCGAAGAAAGAGTGTAATCTAAATTCCATGAGAATATTATTTTATTGTGATACTGTCTTCAGTTTCGGCGGAGTACAGCGTGTGTTGGCTGAAATAGCCAAGGCTTTGTCCGGAAAACATGAAGTCACGATACTGACCACGGATACTTGTACGGACTTGTCGATGTACGGATATGCCGAAAGTACCGTGCGGTTTGATTCTTTCTCTTATTCCGCCTCCTCTTTCATCGAGCGTTTGTTATGTAAAGGCTATAGTTTTTTATTTAAACATGGGTTGCCTCATACCCGGCTGACTTCAGAATGGTATGCTGCCAGTTTTTTCCCTTCTTCTTATAAACGGACATTGGCAAGGAAAATAAATGCCCGGCAATGTGATGTAGTCATCGGGGTACATGCTTTTATGGCTCTGCACCTCTCTGCAGTAAAGAGTCGGATCCGGACAAAGACTGTTGGGTGGCTGCATAATTCTTATGAAGCATTCTTTGAGAAAGAAACTCCCTATTTGCCGGGATTGGATTATTTTTTTCAAGTCCAGATGAGGAAATTGGACGAGAGGGTGGTTTTAAGTCATGCAGATGCCGGTTGTTTCTTTCGGAAAATGAACCTGTGCTGCGAGGTGATATACAATCCTCTGACTGTACTGCCTAAAGGTCGGGGAAAGAAGGAATATAGAAGGATTTTGGCGGTCGGTCGTTTTTCATTCGGACATAAAGGATTTGATATTTTAATAAAAGCTTTTTCTGTTTTTGTGAAAACTCATCCGGACTGGACACTGGAAATTGTGGGGGAGGGTCCTGAGGAAGCGCTTTACCGTTCATTGATCAATGAATATGAATTGGAAAAGAGCATCGCGCTGCATCCTTTCACGAAAGAGGTGCAGGAGTATTATGCACATTCCAGTATGTATGTGCTGAGTTCCCGTTGGGAGGGATTCGGCCTGGTGATGATAGAGGCTATGGCGCACGGGTTACCTGTTATCGCATCTGATTTACCGATAACGCGCGAGTTGTTGAAAGACAAAGATATGGCCGTTCTTTTTGAGACAGGGAATATAGCTCAGCTGGCCGGTTATATGTCGTATATGGCTGATCGGACGGATTGGGAATGGATGGGAAATAAGGCGGTGGAGTATGCTGATACATTTCATATAGAGAAGGTATGTGACAGTTGGAATAATTTACTAAAAAAAGTAGTGTATGGTACAAGATGAACAGGAAAAATGGGATATTGTGATCAAGCCTCGGTCCGGTTTGTTCCGGTTGGATCTGGAAGAGGTATGGCTGTATAGGGATTTGCTGGTAATGTATATCAGACGGGATATCGTCACTTTTTATAAACAGACTGTTTTAGGACCGTTATGGTTTGTTATCCAGCCACTGCTTACTACCGTCATGTTCATGTTTGTTTTTGGCGGTATTGCCGGTATTCCTACCGACGGACTTCCCCAACCGCTGTTTTATATGGCGGGCTTACTTTGCTGGAATTATTTCTCGGAGTGTTTAAGCCGCTGTTCGGATACGTTCAACGCCAATCAGAATGTATTTGGAAAAGTATATTTCCCTCGTCTGGTGGTACCCTTGTCCATCGTTATATCTTGCATGATAAAGATGGGCATTCAGTTCGGATTGTTCGTTTTAATTTATATTTACTATTTGTGCAACGGATATTCGTTGATGGTCAACGGATATGCTTGGTTGGCTCCCTTGCTGCTGCTCATGTTGGCAGGACTTGGTTTGGGGTTCGGATTATTGATATCCTCCTTGACGACCAAGTACCGTGACTTGCGTTTCTTGATTACTTTCGGGGTACAGTTGTGGATGTATGCCACTCCGGTTATTTACCCTTTGTCCGTGATGAGGCAGAGTCATGAGCAGTATATGTGGATCATTGTGGCAAATCCGCTGACTTCCATTATCGAAACATTTAAATTCGGATTTTTGGGAGTGGGGACTTTCAGTTGGTTTCACTTAGGCTACACGTTGGTGTTTACAGTGGTGATAATGCTTTGGGGGATGGTGACTTTTAATAGAGTGCAACGTAGTTTCATGGATGTGATTTAAAAGAAGGGACAGAATGGGAAAAATAGCGATAGAGTTTCAGAATATCAGCAAGCAATATGCATTGGGAAGCATCGGAACCGGCACGCTGAGCCGTGATTTGAATCGTTGGTGGGCGCGGATCCGTGGAAAGGAGGACCCGTATCTCAGAATCGGGGAAGAGAATGACCGTTCCAAGAAAGCGACGGGAGATTTTGTATGGGCGTTGAAAGATATTAATTTCCATGTGGAGGAAGGTGAAGTGCTGGGTATTATAGGTAAGAACGGTGCGGGAAAGTCCACTTTGTTGAAAATCCTTTCGCGGGTGACTTCTCCTACTGCCGGTTGTATCCGTGCACGGGGGCGTATTGCCTCTTTGCTGGAAGTGGGTACAGGCTTTCATCCCGAAATGACAGGACGGGAGAATATTTATATGAATGGTTCCATCATGGGGATGACCAAGGCGGAGATTACCCGTAAGTTGGATGAGATTGTGGCTTTCGCCGGTGTGGAGAAATATATCGATACTCCAGTGAAACGTTATTCTTCGGGTATGACCGTGCGGTTGGGATTTGCTATCGCCGCCCATCTGGAGCCGGAAATTCTGGTGGTGGACGAGGTGTTGGCAGTGGGAGATGCGGAATTCCAAAAGAAGGCTATTGGCAAGATGCAGGATGTGTCGAAAGGAGAGGGACGGACAGTCTTGTTTGTCAGTCATAACATGGCAGCGGTAAGAAGTTTGTGTACAAAAGGAATATGCTTGGAAAATGGTACCGCGGTTTATCAAGGGACGGTTCATTCTGCCATCGATTATTACTTGAAAGAGAAAGGGACGGTCCGGAAAAGTAAAATTATAGATTATGTGGGTTGGACGAAAAATACGCTTCATATAGATTGCATTGAGATAAACGGAACGGAATGTGCCTCTTCCACTATTCATGGAGGTCAGAATTTTCTGACTGTGAAAATACAGGGATATTCTGAAGAGGATATGATGTATGATGTAATGCTGGTTTTGAAGAGCAGGACGGAAGTGCCTTATGCTACTTATGCTCCGGGACATTATTACGGGAGTATCAGTCATTTACCTAAAGGGGATTTTTGCATCGAGAGGCGTATAGAGCTTCCGCCTGTGCTGAGTAAAGGTGTCCTGCAGGCAGATTTGTTTATACATCATCCTATGGTGGAATATTATTTGAAAGCAGTTCGTTGCTGTTTGCTGGAATGTGAGGGGTTTCAAAGTGGATTCGGGCATGCACTGACACAAACGTCCAACGGCTTTATCGGATTGGAGGATATAAAAGTTTGATCATTATGTTCTATTATGGAGATGGAGAAAAAAAGAATCGTATATAGTTTGACTGGAAGAGGGTTGTTCTCAGAGTTGTCTAACCTTGCTTTGGCATTGGTCTATGCTGACTATAATCAGGAAGAGCTGACTGCCAATTCAAGAAACTGGAATGCAAGGGTGGAGAAAGGCTGGAGTGATTATTTCGAGTCGGTCTTGCCAGACTGTAACGGAATGATGTGCTCGCAATATATTGTTTATAAGAAGGGGAAGCCTTGGTGGGGAAATATCTATTATAATCCGTCCGCTTTTTTCCGGTATTATATTTTCTATATGATGAATAGGATATATCTGTTATTTCATCCGGAAACGGAACTAGGGAATGAGGTCTTTCTAAAAATGAGATCGGAGGATTTTCTGGAGAAACTGGAAGATATCAGAAATGATTATGGCTCTGCCTTGCGGAAAATATTAAAATTTAATGAAAAGACAACCGGCTATATAGAAAAAAGGAAAAGCGAGATGAATTTGCCGGTAGATTACATAGCGGTACATATAAGGCGGGGAGATAAGATAGTTTCCCGTGAGATGAAGGAACTCGGTTTGTCTCTTTATATTGATGCTGTTAAAGGGAAGAAGCATATCAGCCGTAATGTGTTTATAGCTACGGATGATGGTTCTGTGACGGATAAGTTGAAATCCGTACTGGTTGCCGAAGGAATTAATGTTTACTGGAACACAGCTGTGACACAAACAGGATTTGACGAGTCTTTGTTTAATACAAAGGATAAAAAAAGTAGATATATAGATACGTTGAATATGCTGTTGGATATGGATATTCTGATCCATTCTTCATTTTTTATCGGTACTTATACTTCGAATGTCAGCCGGATTGTGCCTCTGTATGTCGGATTCGAAAAATCGCTCAGTCTGGATGACGAATGGAAACTTTAGATTGTAAAAAGCGGAAAATTATGTCACAAAGAAAATTTTCGATTATAACCATTAATTATAATAATAAAGAAGGGTTGAGGAAAACCATAGAAAGTGTGGTCGGCCAGTCTTTTAGGGATTTTGAGTATATTATTATTGACGGAGGGTCTACGGATGGAAGTATTGAAGTGATAAAAGAGTATGCCGGTAAAGTGGACTATTGGGTATCGGAGCCGGACAAGGGTATTTATCATGCCATGAATAAAGGAGTTTTACAGGCGCATGGAGAGTATTTGAACTTTATGAATTCCGGTGATGAATTTTATAACAATGGTGTGTTGCAGGAGGTGGCACCTTCATTGGACAGCGATATTGTTGTTGGAAAAATAGTGCATGGCACAGAGGTGTGGGGCTTTCATAAGGAGGATATAACGCTGATGGATTTGATTCGGGGAACTGTATTGCATCAGGCTTCGTTCTTTCGTAAAGAACTTTTTGATGAAAACAGGTATGACGAGAATTATAAGATTGTATCCGATTGGAAATTTTATATTCAGACCTTGATATTCAACAATGCGACGTTCCGCAATATTCGTTCCATCGTTTGTAGGTTTGTACCCGGAGGGGTCAGTGAAACGGATGCCGGAACAAGAGATATGGAAAGAAAGCGGGTGTATAAGGAGTTGTTTCCGGATAGAATGATGAAGGATTATATAAGACTGGAAAAGGTGGAATCCCCTTTATTGGAACTGATTCCCGAACTGAATAAAACTGCTGGCCTTCATCAGATGGCATACAAATTGGTCTGTGCCTTGTTGTGGGTGCATGGAAAGATAAAACGGGTGCGTGTTAAGTAAGCAGTAAATTGGTCTTTTCACTTGAGCCATGCCCGCAGGATAAGTCTGATGCCATATAGCGCATACTTTATTTTTAGAGAAAGTGGAAGATGTATATAATTGTTTTTTCTGATTCTTAGCATTCTGTCCCATAATTCATTGAAGGGGATTTCCCGTGAGTGTTGGGTATAGAACAAGAACGAACTTTTTATGTAATCGGCCGACAAAGCACGTAGAATATAGGTGGGGAATGTGGCCGAAAGTGAAGTCATCAGGTCGAATGCATCCATGAAAGTGCACAGTTTGGGGGTGTAGTTTTTTTGCGACAGGTTCATGGCGCTTGATTTTCTTGTGACATAGTGATAATAGGGGGAAGTGGTGTATGCGGCTGATTGGCAGTGGCTCAGGTATTGAAAAATAAAGAGCCTGTCTTCATTATAATAAATATGTTCATTGAATTTTAGGTGATGTTTGTCAATGATTTCTTTATGATATAATTTATCCCATAAGTTTCCTTTGTATTTGTAATGCCTGTCGTTAAACAGGGAGTGAATGGCTTCCCACTGGGTTAATTTGCCGGATTTCACTTCGTTGATGTGGTAAATCGGACGACCATCTTCATTTTCAATGATATATCCGCAAGTAGCCAGACCGGCTTCGTTTGTCCGGATAAGTTGATAAAGAGTGGCTATCATATCCGTTTCTATCCAGTCGTCGCTATCCATGAAAGCTATATATTCTCCTTTTGCGGTTTCCAGTCCTTGGTTTCGTGCATGGCTGACTCCTTGGTTCAGAGTGTGTATTACCTGTATTCGTTGGGCTTTGCAGGCGTATTCGTCACATATTTTCCCGCTTCCGTCCGTACTTCCGTCATTAACCAGCAGTACTTCAATGTCTGTCAGTGTCTGGTTTAAGACGCTGTTGATACACAAAGGCAGGAATTTTTCTGTATTGTATATAGGGATGATGACAGAAACCAACGGCATAACTTATAATTCTGTGAGTTTATAAATAAGATCATTCTTTAGTCGGCGAAGCGTATAAAGCAGGTTGCTCGGATTCTGAAACGTTTCTTCCAAGGGCATGATGACGGGAACATACTTTATCTTTAACCGGTGCCTTATGCAATAGACATTGATCAATCTTTCTGATAAATAGCCGAACAGACGTGCCTGATCCGGATAGGCGGACAGTTTTACCCGTTTTTCTAATTCAAACAATACGCTGAATAGCCACTGGGAGTATTCGTCAAAATGTTTCCGTCCGGTGATGAACATATTATATCCGGAATAGGCATTGCAGTGATACATGAATGTATGAAAAGCTTCAGCATATTCGGGTGTGAGGTGTTGAATGACTTCTTTCAGCAAATTGAGGTCATTGACTAGATGGAATATGGCGTATTGTGTAGCGACGTTATAGGGATAATGACGCTTGGGAGAGAGGATGATGTCATAATCATTTAATAAGGTTTCTAAATCAGGAAATCGGTAAGTTTCTTTTAGAAATGAATCTATGTTGATGAAACTCCTGTCTGGTGAAAAAGCCGGAAACGGGCGATGAAAATCAAAGAAGCGCCTGTAATGATTGAGCCCTATAATGTCACACTTTAGATATTTCCAAGCCAAAT
>ENA-ORID01000228-ORID01000228.1-human-gut-metagenome-genome-assembly--contig:-NODE-228-length-11693-cov-5.26439_pt1 | contig 11693 bp, 15 predicted proteins | sample MGYA00243028_ERZ508742 | MGnify/ENA primary metagenome ERZ508742 (study PRJEB26277, sample SAMN04329837) | human gut metagenome | biome: human-associated habitat | host: Homo sapiens | place: USA... | reverse complement strand
TCTTGATGGCGGCAAGCAGCGTGGCACTGAAATGCCTAAACCTCGTGCCGGACTTGGCAGCATGGATGATACCTGAAGGTGACACGGCCTTCTCTACACGGAACTTTGGAGAAGGTGTGGCGCAGCAGGCCAAAATGACGGCTACGGGCGGTATCGGCTCGATGATGAGATAATGATAAACCTAATATTAAATATCCAAAAGATGAATGTACAACAGAAAATTGAAAAATGGTGCAGGAACGAGCGTTTCGTGCGCTATGCAAATGAACGCATAAGCGAAGAACTCGTTTATGCGCCTAACCACCGAATTGATCCGGAATATGAAGAACTGGACGAAGCCATTACATGGGACAACCGATATATCGTCCCTATGATGACTTACCTTACCTATCGTCTGCAACTGGTCAAATTGCAGAAAAATGCCAAGAATCGAAACCGCCGTATCTGGTGGATATTCGTGCATGTAATCATGCGGGAAGATTACACACAGCTCTTTGACGGGAAGTTCGAAAAATTTCTGACGGAGTTGCAGGATACAGTCATGACAATGTTACATGACGAATACACACGATTGTCTAACAAGAAAAAATAAAGGTATATGGTCATCAAGCATTTGGAGAATAAAATCCGACTGGTGGGCATCATCTGCACTGTTTTTCTTGTAGGGTGTATCATCATCAGTGTGTCAAGTATCTGGACTGCCCGGACAATGGTGACGGACGCACAGAAAAAGGTGTATGTGCTGGACGGAAATGTACCTATACTCGTAACCCGCACGACGATGGACGAAACGCTGGACGTGGAAGCCAAGAGCCATGTAGAAATGTTCCACCATTACTTTTTTACTCTCGCACCGGACGACAAATACATCCGCTATACGATGGAAAAAGCGATGTACCTGGTCGATGAGACGGGACTGGCACAATACAATACCCTCAAGGAAAAGGGATTTTACTCCAACATATTGGGTACGAGCGCGGTGTTCTCGATTTTCTGTGACAGTATCTCCTTTGACAAAAAGAATATGGAGTTCACCTACTATGGTCGGCAGCGAATCGAACGTCGGAGTAATATCCTGATGCGCGAACTGGTTACGGCAGGGCAACTTAAACGTGTGCCGAGAACGGACAACAATCCGCATGGACTGCTCATAGTAAACTGGCGTACATTGCTGAACAAAGATATCGAGCAAAAAACAAAGAGTAACTATTAAATCACCAAAGATATGAATATCAAAGGATTCAAACGGATGTTGTTCGGCGAGAAGATGCCGGACAAAGATGACCCGCAGTACAAGGAACGCTACGAGCGAGAGGTGCAGGCCGGGCACAAATTCGCCAAGGCGACACGCATCGACCAAGCGGCGGCCAAGGTGCAGGGCTTTGCCAACGCGCACCGGACGTTGTTTCTGGTCATCGTCTTTACATTCGTCATCGGAGCTTTCGCATGGAACGCCTACCGCTTGGTAACTGTGTACAGGCATAGTCCGGCAAGTCGCACGGCAACGGAAATGCAGGATTCTGTACTTCGGGAACGGCACAAATTGTTGCAGGAAGTCGAAATAAGGGAACATAAAAACAGAGGGGACAAACCACAGTAAAAGAATGCTTATGAATACACGGTTTGAAAAATCAGTCCGTTCGTCAGACGAATGGTACACGCCAAAGGAGATACTGGACGCATTGGGCAAATTCGACCTTGACCCTTGCGCCCCTATCCGTCCGTTGTGGCCGACTGCCGAGGTCATGTATGACCAGAACATAGACGGGTTGTCCCAGATATGGGAAGGACGTGTGTGGCTCAATCCTCCCTATTCGCGTCCTCTTATCGAGCTATTCGTCCGGAAACTGGCAGAACATGGCAACGGCATTGCATTATTATTCAACCGTTGTGATTCCAAAATGTTTCAGGACGTCATCTTCCCAAAAGCAACGGGAATGAAATTCCTACGCCACCGCATCCGATTCTACCGACCAGACGGAACGCGAGGTGAATCTCCCGGTTGCGGTAGCCTCCTGTTAGCTTTCGGAGAAGACAACGCAGAGATACTGAGAAATTGTGCCATTGAAGGCAAGTATGTACAACTCAATTAAAAGATGTATAATGAAGATATTGGAGAAAATCAATTTTCGCCAGCCGAAATATATGCTTCCCGCCATCCTTTATTTCCCCCTGCTCGGCGCGTCTTATTTCATCTTCGACCTGTTTCAGACAGAAACGATAGAAATACAAGACAAGGCGTTGCAGACGACGGAGTTCCTGAACCCCGAATTGCCGGGGGCACAGATCAAGGACGATGGCATAGGCAGCAAATACGAGAATATGGCGAAATCATGGGGTAAGATACAGGACTACTCCGCAGTAGATAACATAGACCGGGAAGACCCCGATAAAAACAAGGAAGAGTATGAATCGAAATACACGCAGGACGACATCGACCTGCTCACGGAAGAACAACAGGAAAAAGCTGCGGCAGCGGAAATTGCCTCTGCCAAGACACGAGAACAGGAAGCACTTGCCGAACTGGAAAAAGCACTCGCAGAGGCGAGACTGAGAGGGCAAAACGCGACTGTACCCCCGGCAGAAACGGACACGGCCAACATTGCTCCACCACAAGGAGCAACAGCCTCCGGAACCATCAACGAAGAGAGCCGGGCTGTGAAAACGCCATCTGCGGACGAACCGCCCAGCGAAGTGGTACGCAAGGTGAAGACAACCTCGGACTACTTTAACACACTGTCGAAGAATGTACGTGAACCGAAACTCATACAAGCCATCATTGACGAGAACATCAAAGCGGTGGACGGCTCGCGCGTGAGGTTGCGCCTGCTTGACGATGTGGAGATTGGCGAGTGTGTGGTAGCAAGGGGAACGTACCTGTACGCTACAGTGAGCGGATTCTCATCCGGACGCGTGAAAGGTAATATCAGCAGCATCCTCGTGAATGACGAACTGGTGAAAGTGAGTCTGTCACTCTATGATACTGATGGCATGGAAGGGCTGTATGTACCCAACAGCCAATTCCGGGAAACGAGCAAGGATGTAGCAAGCGGGGCAATGTCGGGAAATATGAACATGAGTATGGGAAGTACAGGAAACAGCCTTGCACAATGGGGAATGCAGGCGGTGAACAATGCCTACCAGAAAACAAGCAATGCCATTAGCAAAGCTATCAAGAAAAACAAAGTCAAGCTGAAATACGGAACTTTCGTGTATTTGGTGAACGGACAGGAAAAAAGGAACTAAAATGATGATGACATGGAAACAGATTTATCAGAATATCACAAAGGTACGGATGGGCTTTATTATGCGGACTATATAGCCCCCAATAAAGCCGAGACATTTATCGGAAAACTTGTGAGTGCCGAGTGGTGGCATCACAGAGGGCAGTTTGCCCTAATATGCAACTTCCGGACAGAAGACAGACGGAGGATTGCCTTATTCGCTTTTCAAAAACATACCGGTTTTTACGGACCAAGATACGGAAATGTGAATTTCAAAACAGTGGAGAAAGGCACTCTTTGGCAGTGTGAACTCCAAATGACCCGGACGGGGCGTTGTACATGGGTACGTGCCAAACAGGTAAAGAAAGAGGAGAAATAAGGGAAAAGAGGAAATAAACGGAATAAATATAATGAACAACATGGATATGAATTGGAAGAAAATCGCAATGTCATTTCTTCTGGCGGCAGGGCTGCCGCTGGTGCGGAACGCACAGGCGCAAACGACCTATGAGGAAATGGAACAACTGACGGTGAACGAACAGATAACAACCGTCATAACGGCATCGGAACCGGTGCGTTTCGTGGATATTTCCACTGACAAGGTGGCGGGCGATCAGCCCATTGACAACATCATCCGCCTAAAGCCCAAGGAAAGCGGACACGAGGATGGTGAAATACTCGCCATCGTCACCATTGTGACGGAACGGTACCGCACACAATACGCACTGATTTATACCACAAGGATGAAAGAGGCAGTAACGGATAAGGAGATACTGCTGCAAGAACGTAATGCGTACAACAATCCGGCAGTCTCAATGTCCACTGCCGACATGACACATCATGCACGGCGCATCTGGAACTCACCTGCGAAAATCCGCAACGTAGCTACCAAAGCACACCGCATGGTGATGCGTCTGAACAATATCTACTCGGTGGGTGACTACTTCTTCATAGACTTTTCCATCGAGAACAAGACGAACATCCGTTTTGACATTGATGAGATACGGATAAAACTGACAGACAAGAAACTCGCCAAGGCAACCAACGCACAGACTATCGAACTGACACCTGCCCTGGTTCTGGAACCGGGCAAGACGTTCAGACACGGCTATCGGAATGTGATTGTCGTGAAAAAGATGACCTTTCCCAATGACAAGCTGCTGACCATCGAAATGACGGAGAAACAGATTAGTGGCCGTAACATCAGCCTGAACATCGACTATGAGGATATACTGGCGGCAGATTCGTTCCATGCTGATTTATTGGAGGAGGAATGACTATGAAAAAGACAATCATCCTGATAATTACCTGCGTGTGTGTCGCTGCAAGTGCGAATGCACAACAAGGTAGCGGACGCCTTTCGCTTGGCACAGGGCTACTCTACAAGAACGGCATGGATATAACGCTCGCCTACGAACATGAAATGAACTACCGCCATGCGTGGGAGTTTTTCGTCAACGGCTACCTACAATGGGCAGAGTGCGGTTCGTGCGGTCATATCTGTCCGGAATCATTTTGGCGAAACTACCGCAGCTACGGTTTTGGCGTGGCCTACAAGCCGTGCATGACGCGGGGACGCAACCACTATGGCAGTCTGCGTATCGGAGCTTCAGCCGGAAGCGACATGAATAAGTTCCTCGGCGGCCTGCACCTCGGTTATGAACACAACTATGTGCTACGGGCCGGATGGACACTGTATTGGCAAGTGAAAAGCGATGTGATGATAAAAGGTGCGGACGTGCTGCGTGCAGGTGTCGTACTGGGTGTGAAACTACCTATGAAATAGGGAAACAAAAAAGAAAGCAATATGATACGAAAGATACATTTGGTGGCAGCGGTAACGGCTGCCGTGCTGTGCGCTGCCTGTGACACGCACATAGACGTACCTGATACAGCGGTCCGTCCAGGACATATCCTCTGCGAGGACGGAACGGCCTTGCCTTATGCACAATATGAACAATCGGGGAAAAAAGCGATAGCGGTTGTTTTCGATACCGAAAAACGCGGAGATACGGAGGGGGGTGGTTATGCAGTTTACCTGTGGGACATTGCTCCACAGGCATTCGCCGACAGCCTCGGCATCGCACAAGGCACATCGTCCGACATCATGGCTTATGATGGCAACGAGAATACATTCGCACTGTACGATACACGAGAACCGGTCGCGCCAATGGCAGAAGCCGTTGTCGTCCAATGGTGGTACGTGCATAGTGCCTATGGACCGTCCGTGGCAGAGACGCGGCTGCTCTACACCATGAGAGAGATAGTCAACCCTGTCATCGAACAATGTGGCGGCGAGCCGTTACCGCTGGATGAAAACGACTGTTGGTACTGGACATCCACAGAAGTCGAAAAGCAGCAGACAGCCAAGGCGTGGCTCTACTCCATGGGGAGCGGCGCAATGCAGGAAACACCTAAAGTACAGGCGCACAGAGTACGCCCTATAATTACCATAAACGAATAAAGGATAGAAAGATATGAAAGATACGGATATACTTTTCAGCATAGCGTTGATGATATTGGGAATTGTCCTCATGTATAAGTCCATGAAAGGTAATTCATGCCGGCAAAGACTGGCAAAACTCGCAGATTCCATAGCATCGGATAAAGAAAATATTAATTTTCAAATTAAAAGGTTCGGCTACCTTTTGGACGAAATGGCTGCCGATAATGAAAAAAATTCAATACTGAAGTGTCATGCCGACAGACTGGAGGAACTTGTCACGCAATTGGACCGCACACGAAACGAACTTGAAATAAGCAATCTGTCAATGGCGGATATTAATGGAGAATTGAAAAGAAGTAATGCCGAACTTGTAAAGAGAGCAACCCAGTTACGCGATGAAATACAGCAAGACGAGCTTGCCATCCAAAAGATGCAAGAACGCCTTGATTCTCTCAAAAGAATCAAAGCGGGACTTGAAATAGCCTTGAATAACATTCAAGCAGAAGAAGTACACTATCTCTCGGAGCCGGTATTCAGTTTGGGTATTACCCCATCCATCAAAAGCCATCTTGAATCTCATGGAATATTATATATCGGAGACCTGATTCATCTTAACGAGCAATATCTCATGGAAATCTGGGGTGTCGGTCCGGTAACACTCGAAAAGATAAAAACAAAACTAAACGAGAATGGTGCATGGTTCGGTATGGATGTAATCAGAGTAGGCAATCATTGGTATCGTATAAAACAGGGATTAATTACAGACTGACTTATGGAAGAAAGTAAGGAATTGCAAGGGTTCTATAAGATATTCCGCACAGTGGTATATGTGTCCGTACTGCTGGAGTTCTTTGAATATGCCATTGACCCTGCAATGCTCGACCACTGGGGCGGCATACTGACCGACATTCACGGACGCATCAAACAATGGATGATTTACCACGACGGCAATCTTGTGTACAGCAAAATTGCGACGGTACTGCTTATCTGCATCACTTGTGTCGGAACGCGGAACAAGAAGCATCTGGAGTTAAAAGCACGCCGGCAGGTGGTGTATCCAATGAAGAGCGGGTTGTTGCTGCTCGTAATCTCCGTATGGATGTTCGGCCATACGATGGGAACAAGGCTTTATACCTTACCTTTGAATATCATTCTCTATATGATTGCCTCCATCGCTGGCGTAGTACTGGTACATATTGCATTAGACAACATTTCAAAGTTCATCAAGGAGGGACTGATGAAAGACCGTTTCAACTTCGAGAATGAAAGTTTTGAACAATGTGAGGAAAAAGTCGAGAATGAATACAGCGTAAATATCCCTATGCGGTACTACTATAAGGGTAAATTCCGTAAGGGATGGATTTCTGTAAGCAACTGCTTCAGAGGAACATGGGTAGTTGGAACACCGGGGTCGGGCAAGACCTTCAGTATCATAGAGCCGTTTATCCGACAGCATTCGGCCAAAGGTTTCGCCATGGTGGTGTATGACTACAAGTTTCCGACATTGGCGACCAAGCTCTACTACCATTACAAGAGGAACGAGAAACTGGGCAGAGTACCCAAAGGGTGTAAGTTCAACATGATTAATTTTGTGGATGTGGAGTACAGCCGTCGGGTGAATCCAATTCAGGCAAAGTACATCAACAACCTCGCGGCGGCCAGCGAAACGGCGGAAACATTATTGGAAAGCCTACAAAAGGGTAAGAAAGAGGGCGGCGGCGGAAGCGACCAATTCTTCCAAACCTCGGCGGTAAACTTCCTTGCCGCCTGTATATACTTCTTCGTGAATTATGAGCGTGAACCCTACGCTGCCGACGACAAGCCTCTATATGCGGAAAGACAGCAAGATCAGCAGACCAAATTCTGGAAACCGACAGGTATCGTGCGTGACCGTGAAGGCGGCAATATCGTGGAACCTGCCTACTGGCTGGGAAAGTATTCGGACATGCCACATATTCTGTCATTCTTGAATGAAAGTTATCAGACGATTTTCGAGGTACTGGAAACTGACAATGAGGTTGCTCCGCTACTTGGCCCGTTCCAGACAGCTTTCAAAAATAAGGCAATGGAGCAACTGGAGGGTATGATTGGCACGTTACGTGTTTATACCTCGCGTCTGGCAACCAAAGAGAGCTACTGGATATTCCACCGGGATGGCGATGACTTCGACCTGAAGGTGAGTGACCCGAAGAATCCGAGTTACCTGCTGATTGCAAATGACCCGGAAATGGAGTCCATCATCGGCGCATTGAACGCTCTTATCCTAAACCGCCTCGTTACCCGTGTGAATACCGGGCAGGGGAAAAATATTCCTGTGAGTATTATAGTGGACGAGTTACCGACACTCTACTTTCACAAAATAGACCGTCTGATAGGTACGGCGCGAAGCATTAAGGTGAGTGTAACGCTCGGCTTTCAGGAACTACCGCAACTGGAAGCCGATTATGGTAAGGTAGGTATGCAAAAAATCATTACGACGGTAGGCAATGTGGTAAGCGGCTCGGCACGTGCCAAAGAAACGCTGGAATGGTTGTCCAATGACATCTTCGGCAAGGTGGTACAGGTCAAAAAAGGCGTGACCATTGACCGGGACAAAACAAGTATCAATCTCAATGAAAATATGGATAACCTTGTGCCTGCCTCGAAAATCTCGGATATGGCAACCGGATGGATATGCGGTCAGACGGCACGGGATTTTGTGAAGACGAAAACAGGTATGGGCGGTTCAATGAATATTCAAGAATCGGAAGAATTCAAGACTACAAAGTTCTTCTGTAAAACAGATTTTGATATGGCAGCAATCAAGAAAGAGGAAGCGGCGTATGTGCCGCTGCCGAAGTTCTACACCTTCAAGTCGAGAGAGGAACGGGAACGCATCCTATACAAAAACTTCGTACAAGTAGGACAAGATGTGAAAGAGATGATAAAGGACGTTCAGAACAAGCGTAACGCGAAATAAAAATCCGGCTGTCTGATATAAGAAGAACAAAAACCGCCAGTACAATCGTACTGACGGTTTACTTTACTATAATCTTCTTCCGGTTTATCAGGAGAACTGCCCACTTAATAATTTGGTGAGTTGCTGATGGCAAATTTTTTCGTATTCCTCTTTGTCAGTACCGCATTCAATTGCCCTGTCAATGACATCCCCTAACTCGTTGAAACAAACTTCTTCATTGACACACTCTACATCTTTGTCTTTCAACAGATATACCTCATAATAATCTGACCCATTAAGTGCAATAATAACGTATCCGGCGTGTAACAGTCCGTTTACTTTGATACGAAGTGCAGGCAGCTCTTTGAAGATGGTGGCTGCAAACTCTGAGATACCCCATGACATGAGGACGGGCATAGGGGTAAGTCCTATTAACTGCTCTTTAATGGTCTGTGCTATTTGCATTACATACTCTTTTTCCATAACTGTGCTATTTTTAAGATGATTATTGTTTTTTTATTCGAACCATTCCGGGTTGTCCTTTTTCAGTTCGGCAACCAGTTCTACGTCTGTAAGTCGTAAGTTTGCCATATCGGTAAAGAAGAAAACCTCGTTATAGATTCTTTCGGCTTCCTTGCTTGCGAAGCCTTCATTTTCATCGTTGAAACTACCGGGCTGAAGGGCATCGAGCAAGGTAGTCGAGCCGATAAGGAGTTCTTCACCCTCGTTGGATTCCACCACACGGCAAGGATAGTTATTGCCGCCAAATTGTACTTCTTGTGTTTTCATACGCTTGTTATTTTATTATTTTAATGGGATATGCTTTCCGTTTGTCTTGAGGTATTCCATAAGACACTTTGCTTCTTCATGTGATGCACGATTGCGGTCATCATAGAGACGTGTCTCGTCTGCCATCACAATGATGCACTCCTTAAACAACCAATAGAGGCTCTGTTGCAGTGTGGGGTGCATATCAGGTATAGCGGCTGCAAAACGCTTGGGATTGAAACTAAAACTATTCACTGACATTTCCTATTCTTTGGCAAGTTTGTACTCTTTGCTTTCTTTGATGTTGTCCATTGTCGTGAAATTTTAATGATTTATTTTTCTTCCCTCTGTTCGGTTCTATATTCTGTCTGAACCGCTTGGGATTTACAGATGCTTTACAGGACTGACGAACAAGCTACTTCCAACGCTTTTTTGGGAAAATTACTCTTTCGCAGAAAGGAAGAATTTTATAAAAATGCACTTCAAAGCGATGGAATCAAGCGCGGCAGTCCACCTTCGCGTCTGGAAAACCAACCGGCGAGGACAGGAATGGACCGGATAAGGAATAAGATAAAAAGGAGGAAACTGATAGGTATAAATGGAGACGGGTGGCGGCGGGGCATCGGGAGGTAGCTATAAATGGAATAGAAAAGGCATAATCGCGCGGATGGCGGGTTTGCCCGACAGACGCGCCGCCCGACAACAGCTTGGAGCAGTTGTCCGTGAACATCTTCACTTTCATTGAATTAGGAACGAATAGAGGACAGATTACTCTACCCCCTATTCGTTAGTTAGTGATTATGGTTAAGCTGCAATATCTTCCTCTTGTGGCTGTTCTTCGGTCTGCATCCCTACTTCGGATTGCTGTTTGTCAGATTGCTCCGCTTCCTGCTTTGCTTGTTCCTGCACCAAAAGAACGGCTTTTTTCTCTTCGATACGTTGGTGACGCTTCTCATACACTTCATTATGTCCGTTCTTGATGTCTGCCAACAGGTCGGGCATATGTTTTTGTGCGAAGTCAAGCAAGAGGGATGCAATGGCATTGCTGCCGTATGCGTTCTTGAAATTAGCAATTAGAAAATCCCTGCGGATAATCGCTTTCTGCTTGCTCGTGAGGTTGGCGATGATGTTTATCTTTTCTTCATCCGTAAGGTGGCAATAAGGCTTTTTTTCTCCGATACCTACTGCTTCAAAATGCTCCTTGCGGAGGGATGATAACAAGAAGAAATAAATCATCTTATCCTCGTCTTGCCCAAACTTGCACTCGGACATATCAACTTCCAAAATCTGTTTTTTGGTGTCCTCTACAGTCTTTTCAAGAACAATTTCCTTGTTACGCTTGTCTTGTTTCTCCAATTTCTCCATTGGAGAAAGTGTCTGCTCTTGATTTGTACTATTAGAGGCATAGGTAACTTTGGTCATATAACAAAGTACAATATCCTTGCTCTCAACACGGAAATAGAGGGTAATTTCACCTGCTTCACATCGGGTACGGATTTCCTCGCATTTCTCCGTGTAATCGTTCAACTCCTGCTCGTACTCGCTCTGTGCCTGTCCGTATTCTTCGGCAGTATCGTAATCCTCTTTTAAGGGTGCTTCGGGCTGTTCGGGATATGCTTTCGCATAACTCTTAATACGTTCCTCTTCGTATCACATATCAGTAAGTCGTTCTACTACGATTTCATTGTAGCTAGTTTTTTCACGACAGAGAGGAACATCGGGACGTTCTTCCATAAGGCGCACGGCTTTCTCTGTGAGGTATGCCGCATTCATTTCAGCAAGGCAAGTACGATTGGCGCAATTTCCACAACCACCTTCGCAGAACAGCACCATATTATTTGTATTGTGGGGACAGGACAGACAGAGGGTCTTGTCAAATGCGTACCGCTCCAAATCGGTGGTATATTGCCGTTCGATGTTCCGTGCGACTTCGGTAGCTTTCATCCCTCGCCAACTATGATGCAGTGCATCTTCTTTGAGGTGTTTGTCGTACACATCTTTCTGAACATCTTCACCGTAACGGCAGATTTCGCTCGCTACGCTGATTGTGATTTCGTCCTGCTCCAAAAGCTGTGCGATTTCGGGTATTAGGGAAACGAATTTAAGGCGTGTACGGATATAGTTCTCATTCTTGCCGAACTGCACTGCCAAAGACTGCACATCATGGCGACCACTATCTATGAGCTTTTGGTAGGCATTGGCTTCCTCAATCGGGGTGACATCCTTACGTTGGAGGTTTTCAGTGACAGCCATTTCTTCGGCTACCTCGTCTGAAATTTCCATAACGATAGCTGGAATTTCTTCCAATTCCGCCATT
>ENA-ORID01000224-ORID01000224.1-human-gut-metagenome-genome-assembly--contig:-NODE-224-length-11782-cov-7.43796_pt1 | contig 11782 bp, 10 predicted proteins | sample MGYA00243028_ERZ508742 | MGnify/ENA primary metagenome ERZ508742 (study PRJEB26277, sample SAMN04329837) | human gut metagenome | biome: human-associated habitat | host: Homo sapiens | place: USA... | reverse complement strand
TGTGCCAACGTTTTGGCACAACTTCTTTCTTTTATGCCTTGCCGCGCGGAGATTATTCCGCGCTGAATTTCTTTACCTGCTCTGCGATAAGTTCCGCATCATCGAAATAGTTAATCTTCATGGCACGACGCACGTCGTCCAATGTCGCTGCGGCTGTTTCGCGTGCCGCTTCACAGCCTTTCTTCAGCATATCGTAGATAGCCGGAATATCTTTTTCGAATTCCTTGCGGCGGTTACGAATCGGCTCCAACGTTTCCTGCATGATATTGTTGAGGAAGCCTTTCACTTTCATATCGCCTAAACCACCACGTTGATAGTGGGCTTTCAGTTCTTCCAGAGAAGGATAGTCGGGCAGGTAACGTTCGAAGTGTTCGGGGCGGCAGAAAGCGTCCAAATAAGTAAATACGGTATTCCCCTCAATCTTGCCCGGGTCTTGTACGCGCAGATGATCGGGGTCGGTGTACATGCTCTTCACTTTCTTCTGAATCTCGTCGGCTGTATCGGAAAGGTAGATACAGTTGCCCAAAGACTTACTCATCTTGGCTTTTCCGTCTGTACCCGGCAGACGCAGACAGGCTGCATTGTCAGGCAGAAGGATTTCCGGTTCTACCAATGTGTCGCTGTAGATAAAGTTGAAGCGGCGTACGATTTCACGGGCTTGTTCAATCATCGGTTCCTGATCTTCGCCAACGGGAACGGTGGTGGCGCGGAACGCCGTAATGTCCGCAGCCTGGCTGATAGGGTAGGTGAAGAACCCCACCGGAATACTTGTTTCAAAGTTGCGCATCTGGATTTCCGTCTTTACCGTCGGATTACGTTGCAGACGCGATACGGTGACAAGGTCCATATAATAGAATGTCAGTTCGCACAATTCCGGAATCTGCGACTGGATAAAGATGGTACTCTTCGTAGGATCCAATCCGCAAGCCAGATAGTCGAGAGCTACTTCGATAACGTTCTGACGTACCTTTTCCGGGTTTTCCATGTTATCTGTCAATGCTTGTGCATCGGCTATGAACACGAACGTCTTGTCATACAGTCCGGAGTTCTGCAACTCCACTCTGCGTCTTAATGAGCCTACATAATGTCCGATATGCAGGCGTCCCGTGGGGCGGTCGCCCGTAAGGATGATTTTTTCTTTTGCCATATCTGTATTGATTATTTTTTCTTCATAAAACGCTGTCTGTTATAATGGAATGCAAAGATACCATTATTTTTATCGAATGCAGTGCATTACTTTAAAAATTAAACAGTGAAAGTACGCTCTGTCGTCCAAACCTCGTTATAACATCCGGGAAGGCTGATGCTTGCTTTTCTGTTTTTATCCCCTCCCCCATATCCTTTGGTGTCTGTTTGATTTTTCTTCAAGAAGTATCCTTCCTGTTATATTCAAAGATTGCATTGCGGTAAAAGTAACTATTCTTTTCGGATAAGAAATTTATTCCTTTGATTAATTTGCTCAAATCGTAAATAAGTCGTTACTTTGCAGAAATTTTAGAGATAACTATGCAATCGCAGGAAAAGAGAAGTACATATAACCTACGTTCGAATGAATTTCATTCGCTGGCTGTCGGTTTCTCTTTTTCCGAAAACGATATTTTTAGTTCTTTGGTAATGCGTTAATCCTTATTCGGGGTAACGCATTTTTTTTGTGCCGGAATGTGAAGAATGAACTTAAATAGACAATAAGAGAATATGGAAAAGAATTTGAAGAAAGTGCTTGTCTTGGGCGCGGGTGCGCTCAAGATCGGTCAGGCCGGAGAGTTTGATTATTCCGGTTCGCAGGCTTTGAAGGCTTTGCGCGAAGAAGGTGTGGGTTCGGTATTGGTAAACCCGAATATTGCTACAATTCAGACATCAGAAGGTATTGCCGATAAAGTTTATTTCTTGCCGGTAACTCCTTATTTCGTAGAAGAAATCATCAAAAAAGAACAGCCGGACGGTATTCTGCTGGCTTTCGGCGGACAGACTGCGCTGAACTGCGGTACGGAACTTTACCTGAACGGTACTTTGCAGAAATACGGCGTGCGTGTGTTGGGTACTTCGGTAGAGGCTATCATGTACACGGAAGACCGCGACCTCTTTGTGAAGAAGTTGGATGAAATTCCTATGAAAACTCCGAAGAGCCACGCTGTGGAAAGCATGGAAGATGCCTTGAAAGCTGCCCGCGAAATCGGATATCCGGTAATGGTACGCTCGGCTTATGCTTTGGGTGGTTTGGGCAGCGGTATCTGTCCGGACGAGGAAGCGTTTGTCAAACTGGCTGAAAGTTCTTTCACGTTCTCCAAGCAAATCCTGGTGGAAGAATCCCTGAAAGGTTGGAAAGAAATCGAATTCGAGGTAATCCGCGACGCCAACGACCACTGCTTCACCGTAGCAAGTATGGAAAACTTCGACCCTCTGGGCATCCATACCGGTGAGTCTATCGTGGTTGCTCCTACCTGCTCGCTTACCAACGAACAGGTGAAGATGTTGCAGGAACTTTCTACCAAGTGTATCCGTCACCTCGGCATCGTGGGTGAATGTAACATTCAGTATGCGTTCAACGCCGAAACCAACGACTATCGCGTAATCGAGGTGAACGCCCGCTTGTCCCGTTCTTCTGCATTGGCATCCAAAGCTACCGGTTATCCGCTTGCTTTTGTTGCCGCCAAGATTGCATTGGGTTATACGCTCGACCAAATCGGTGAAATGGGAACTCCTAATTCTGCTTACGAAGCTCCGCAATTGGACTACCTGATTTGTAAGATTCCCCGTTGGGATTTGACGAAGTTTGCAGGTGTGTCTCGCGAAATTGGTTCAAGCATGAAGTCTGTAGGTGAAATCATGTCTATCGGCCGTTCTTTCGAGGAAATTATTCAGAAAGGTTTGCGTATGATAGGTCAGGGCATGCACGGCTTTGTGGGTAATGATAGTGTGGAATTCGAAGATTTGGATCACGAATTGGCTCACCCCACCGATCTGCGTGTGTTCGCTATCGCCCAGGCTCTGGAAAAAGGCTATACAATCGACCGTATCTTTGAGCTGACGAAGATTGACCCTTGGTTCCTCGGCAAACTGAAGAACATTGTAGACTATAAGAATAAACTCTCACAATATAATAAGGTGGAGGATATTCCTGCCGATGTGCTGCGTGAAGCGAAAGTGCTCGGTTTCTCCGACTTCCAGATTGCACGTTTCGTACTGAATCCGGAAGGTAATATGGAAAAGGAAAACCTTATGGTACGCGCCCGTCGTAAGGAACTGGGTATTCTTCCGGCTGTGAAACGTATCAATACCGTCGCTTCCGAGCATCCGGAACTGACGAACTACCTTTATATGACGTATGCCGTACAAGGGTATGATGTGAACTATTATAAGAATGAAAAATCGGTAGTTGTATTGGGTTCGGGAGCTTACCGTATCGGGTCTTCCGTTGAGTTCGACTGGTGTTCGGTGAACGCTATCCAGACTGCACGCAAGTTGGGGTACAAATCCATCATGATTAACTATAACCCCGAAACAGTATCTACTGACTACGATATGTGCGACCGTCTGTACTTCGACGAACTTTCTTTTGAACGTGTGCTCGATGTTATAGACCTCGAACAGCCGCGCGGCGTAATCGTATCCGTAGGCGGTCAGATTCCTAACAATCTGGCAATGAAACTCTATCGTCAGTCTGTTCCTGTATTGGGTACTTCGCCTGTTTCTATCGACCGCGCAGAGAACCGTAATAAATTCTCTGCCATGCTCGACCAGCTCGGCATCGACCAGCCGGCTTGGCAGGAACTTACCAGTCTGGAAGATGTGAAGGGCTTCGTTGAGAAAGTAGGCTATCCGGTATTGGTGCGTCCGTCGTATGTGCTTTCCGGTGCTGCAATGAATGTATGCTACGATGAAGAAGAATTGGAGAACTTCCTGAAAATGGCTGCCGAGGTTTCCAAGGAATATCCGGTAGTGGTTTCCCAGTTCCTGCAGAATACGAAAGAAATTGAGTTCGATGCCGTGGCACAGAACGGCGAGGTGGTGGAATATGCCATTTCCGAGCATGTTGAGTTTGCCGGTGTGCACTCCGGTGACGCTACGCTGGTATTCCCGGCACAGAAAATTTACTTCGCTACGGCACGCCGTATCAAGAAAATCAGTCGTCAGATTGCAAAGGAACTCAATATCTCCGGTCCTTTCAACATCCAGTTCCTGGCACGTAACAATGAGGTGAAAGTTATCGAATGTAACCTGCGTGCTTCACGTAGTTTCCCGTTTGTATCCAAAGTGCTGAAACGTAACTTTATCGAGACGGCCACGAAGATTATGCTGGATGCTCCTTACTCTCGTCCGGACAAGTCGGCGTTTGACATCGACTGGATTGGCGTGAAGGCTTCCCAGTTCTCATTCTCCCGCCTGCATAACGCAGACCCGGTATTGGGCGTGGATATGTCTTCTACGGGGGAGGTAGGCTGTATCGGCGACGACTTCTCCGAAGCATTGCTGAACTCCATGATTGCTACCGGTTTCAAGATTCCGCGTCCAGAAAAAGGTGTGATGTTCTCTTCCGGTGCAATGAAATCGAAAGTGGACTTGCTGGATGCCAGCCGCATGCTTTTTGCGAAGGGATATAAGATTTACGCTACGGCAGGTACCGCTGCATTCCTCAATGCGCACGGTGTAAGCACCGAAGCTGTGTTCTGGCCGGATGAACGTGCCGATGCGGAGAATAATGTAATGACAATGATTGCCGAACATAAGTTCGACTTGATTGTAAATATTCCGAAGAACCACTCTAAACGCGAGTTGACCAACGGTTACAAGATTCGCCGCGGTGCTATCGACCATAATATTCCGTTGATTACGAATGCCCGTCTGGCAGGTGCTTTCATTGAAGCTTTCTGTGAGATGAAGATGGAAGATATTCAAATCAAGAGCTGGCAGGAATATAAATAAGCCGGTTGATATATTATTGTAATAAAGCGGACATCCGGCAACGGGTGTCCGTTTTCCTTAAATAAGCATTGGTATATGATAAAAAATATATTATTTGATATGGGCGGTGTGATATTCCGCCAGAATTCGGAAGAGGCTTTCCGCCGTTTTCGTGAAGCAGGAGTGAATACAGATGAGTATATGGGAGAATACGGTCAAAAGGGATTTTTCCTGGATGTAGAGACGGGAAAGATTGATGCCAGTGAGTTTTGCCGGAGAATGGCTGAGGCTGCCGGGCGCGAATCTGTCGGTTGGGATGAGGCGCAATATTGCTGGCTGGGCTTTATACGTGATGTGCCTCTGAGCCGGCTTCACAATTTATTGAAGTTAAAAGAGGAATATCACATTTGCCTGCTTAGCAATACTAATCCGTTTATTATGGCTTTTACCCGCAGTGATAAGTTCAGTGACGAACATAAACCGATAAGCGATTATTTTGATACGCTGTTTTGCAGCTATGAAATGCAGGCTTACAAGCCTGAACCGGATATTTTCCTGAAAGCATTGGCTGCTGACGGTATGAAAGCTGAAGAAACGATATTTGTAGATGACAGTTTAAAGAATATCAAGGCGGCGGAAGCACTTGGCATACGCGGATTGCATGTGGCTCCCGATGAAGACTGGATGGAGAAACTGACGGCATTGCTGCATATATGTAATGGCTTGTAGTATATTGTACAATAAAAATGGATAAGAATATGGATGAGGTAGATAAAATGCGGAGTTCACAATTGGCGAATACGGCTTCCCCGGAAATTCAAGAGCGTTTTAAACGTGCGAAAAAACTGTTGCTGAAGCTGAACGCTATGAGCGGTTATGAGGAAGAATGCCGGAGTGTATTGGAAGAATTGATACCCGGTATTCCAGCTTCTGCCACTATTTGCCCGCCTTTTTGTTGCGATCATGGTGATGGTATCCGCCTTGGGGAACATGTCTTTATCAACTCCAATTGTACTTTTCTGGACGGTGGCTATATCACTGTTGGGGCATATACGTTGATAGGGCCTTGTGTGCAGATTTATACCCCTCAACACCCGTTTGATTATCTGGAGAGGCGTGTAGAGCAGGAGTATGCCTATCCGGTGACGATAGGTGAAGATTGCTGGATTGGCGGTGGCGCTGTTATTTGTCCCGGGGTAACTATTGGCGACCGTTGCATTATAGGTGCGGGAAGTGTAGTGACCAAAGATATTCCGTCCGATTGTGTGGCTGTTGGGAATCCGGCAAAGGTAATCCGCAAAAATGATATAAAAAAGTGATGAAGCTAATTGGTTGAAATTCAATAGTGGTTAATGTTGTATGAAAAAAAACTTGAAAAATAAATGGCGAAAGTTTTGGTAATTTCAAAATAAGCTGTACCTTTGCATCGCTTTTGAAACGGAAGTGTACGGGCGTTTAGCTCAGCTGGTTCAGAGCATCTGCCTTACAAGCAGAGGGTCGGCGGTTCGAATCCGTCAACGCCCACACATTGTTACGAATTTTAGCTTTGTATATAGCATACAAAGCTATTTTTTTATTCTGAAACTTCATTTTTTTAATTTATTTCCCCATTATACCTGATTACTCGGAAAAAAGCCGTAATTTTGCAATCTGATAATTATCATAAATACGACGTATGGAACTTGATTTACTTACCGCAATCTCCCCGATTGACGGTCGCTACAGGGGCAAGACAGATGCTTTGGCTGCCTATTTCTCAGAATTCGCACTGATAAAATACCGTGTACAGGTTGAAGTGGAATATTTTATAACCTTATGTGAACTGCCTTTGCCTCAGTTGAAAGGGGTGAATAAGGATGTATTCGAAACTTTGAGGAATATTTACCGTAATTTTTCAGAAGCCGATGCCGGACGTATCAAGGATATTGAAAGCGTGACTAACCATGATGTGAAGGCTGTTGAATATTTTTTGAAAGAAGAATTTGATAAGTTAGGCGGAATGGACGACTATAAAGAGTTTATCCACTTCGGGCTGACTTCACAAGATATTAACAATACTTCTATTCCTTTGTCTGTAAAAGAGGCATTGGAACAGGTGTATTATCCGCAGATAGAGGAATTGATAGCGCAACTCCGTGCTTATGCTGAAGAGTGGGCGAATATTCCGATGCTCGCCAAAACGCACGGACAGCCGGCTTCTCCTACTCGTCTGGGAAAAGAGATAATGGTGTTTGTATATCGTTTGGAACGCCAACTGGTTGCATTGAAGGCTTGTCCGGTTACTGCTAAGTTTGGCGGTGCTACGGGAAATTACAATGCACATCATGTGGCTTATCCGGAATATGACTGGAAAGCTTTCGGTACTAAGTTCGTTGCAGAGAAACTGGGGTTGGAGCGCGAAGAATATACGACTCAGATTTCCAATTATGATAATCTATCTGCTATCTTCGATGCGATGAAGCGAATTAATACGGTGATGATTGATATGAACCGTGACTTCTGGCAGTATATCTCCATGGAATATTTCAAGCAGAAGATCAAGGCTGGTGAGGTTGGTTCGAGTGCAATGCCGCATAAGGTGAATCCGATTGATTTTGAAAATGCCGAAGGTAATCTGGGCATAGCAAACGCTATCCTTGAACATCTGGCTGTGAAGTTGCCGGTGTCACGTTTGCAGCGCGACCTGACGGATTCTACCGTATTGCGTAATGTGGGCGTTCCGTTCGGACATATCATAATAGCCATTCAGAGTTCATTGAAAGGATTGCGCAAGCTGCTGTTGAACGAAACGGCTATCTATCGTGATTTGGATAACTGCTGGAGTGTTGTGGCCGAGGCCATTCAAACAATCCTGCGCCGTGAGGCATATCCGCATCCTTACGAAGCGCTGAAAGCATTGACACGTACCAATCAGGCTATCACAGAGAATTCTATCAAGGAATTCATAGAAGAATTGAATGTAAGCGAAGATATAAAGAAAGAATTACGTGCAATTACTCCCCATACATATACGGGGCTTTAAGAAGCGACAAGGGAAACCGGAGATTTCAACTTTTTTAATCCGGAATTTGTTATAAGCTAAAATAAAGGTAATTAGAGATAAAGAAAGAATGGCCGTGAGGCCAGTAGGTTTAATTTTATTCGAATAAAACAATGAGTACAGAAAATGAAACTTGGCGTGATGCTTCTTCTTCAGAGGAGAATTCAGGCGCCGGCCGTGATGGTAACCAATTTAACAGAGAGGGAAGCTATAGTCGCCCGTCTTATAACCGTGAAAATGGTGACCGCCCTTATCGTCCGAGATTTAATAGTGAAAATGGCGACCGTCCGCAACGTTCGTACAGCAGTGACCGTCCTTACCGTCAGCGCTTTAATCCGAATGCGGAAAATGGCGACCGTCCTCAGCGTACCTATAACAACGACCGATCTTAACGTCGACGCTAAAATACTGAAGGTGGCGACCGTCCTCAGCGTTCTTACGGTAACAATGCCGGCAGTGACCGTCCTTACCGTCCCCGTTATAACAGTGAAGGTGGCGACCGTCCTCAGCGTCCTTACGGTAACAATGCCGGCGGTGATCGTCCTTATCGTCCCCGATATAACTGTGAAGGTGGCGAACGTTCTCAGCGTCCTTATGGAAACAATGCCGGTGGTGACCGCCCTTTCCGTCCGCGCTATAACTCGAACGGTGACCGTCCTCAACGCCCTTATGGCAACAGAGACAGCTACAGTCGCCCGATTCGCCGTACGGGAGATTACGATCCCAATGCCAAGTACAGTAAGAAGAAACAGATAGAGTATAAAGAACAATTTGTCGATCCGAACGAACCGATTCGTTTGAATAAGTTTCTGGCTAATGCCGGTGTATGCTCGCGTCGTGAAGCGGATGAGTTTATTACGGCAGGCGTAGTGTCTGTAAACGGAGAAGTGGTTACGGAATTGGGTACTAAGATTAAGCGTGGCGATGAAGTGAAGTTTCACGACCAGACGGTCAGCATCGAACGTAAGATATATGTCCTGTTGAACAAGCCGAAAGATACGGTGACAACTTCCGATGACCCGCAGGCGCGTCGTACTGTAATGGACTTGGTGAAAGGTGCTTGTGACGAACGTATCTATCCGGTAGGTCGTCTGGACCGTAATACTACGGGGGTATTATTGCTGACGAACGATGGCGACCTGGCTTCCAAGCTGACCCATCCCAAGTATCTGAAAAAGAAAATATATCATGTGCATTTGGATAAGAATCTGACTAAAGCCGATATGGAGCAGATTGCAGCCGGTATTCAGTTGGACGATGGTGAAATCCAGGCAGATGCTATCAGCTATACGGATGATTTCAAAAAAGATGAAGTGGGCATAGAAATCCACTCCGGCAAGAACCGTATCGTGCGTCGTATTTTCGAATCGCTGGGATACAAGGTTGTGAAACTGGATCGTGTATTCTTTGCCGGCTTAACCAAGAAAGGCTTGCGTCGCGGCGAGTGGCGTTACCTCACGGAACAAGAGGTGAACTTCCTGCGCATGGGCTCTTTCGAATAATATATATAATCAAGTTATAATAACTGTTTTATGGAAAAGATTAGTAGAACAAAGATTGTTGACCTGCTGAAGCGCGAGGATTTTGGCGCTATGGTCAACGTGAAAGGTTGGGTTCGTACCCGCAGAGGTAGTAAGCAAGTTAATTTTATCGCGCTGAACGACGGTTCTACAATAAATAATGTGCAGATTGTGGTGGATTTGGCAAACTTCGATGAGCAGATGCTGAAAGAAATTACCACAGGAGCTTGTTTGAGCGTGAACGGTGTGCTGACGGAATCGGTAGGCTCCGGTCAGAAAGCTGAAATCCAGGCACGTGAAATTGAAGTGTTGGGTACTTGCGACAATACGTATCCTTTGCAGAAAAAAGGGCACTCTATGGAGTTCCTTCGCGAGATAGCCCATCTGCGTCCTCGTACGAATACATTCGGTGCTGTGTTCCGTATCCGTCACAATATGGCTATTGCCATTCATGAATTCTTCCATAAGAAAGGGTTCTTCTATTTTCATACGCCTATCATTACGGCTTCCGACTGCGAAGGAGCCGGACAGATGTTTCAGGTTACTACGATGAACCTTTATGATTTGAAGAAAGACGAAAACGGTTCTATTATCTACGATGACGATTTTTTCGGAAAGCAGGCGAGTCTGACGGTTTCCGGTCAGTTGGAAGGTGAACTTGCCGCTACGGCGTTGGGCGCTATCTATACGTTCGGGCCTACGTTCCGTGCGGAAAACTCCAATACCCCCCGTCACTTGGCTGAGTTCTGGATGGTGGAGCCGGAAGTTGCGTTCAATGACATTACCGATAACATGGACTTGGCGGAAGAATTCATCAAGTTCTGCGTACAGTGGGCTTTGGATAACTGCGCCGATGATGTGAAGTTCTTGAATGATATGTTTGACAAGGGTTTGATAGAGCGCTTGCAAGGTGTACTGAAAGAAAACTTCGTTCGTCTGCCTTATACGGAAGGTATCAAGATTCTGGAAGAAGCCGTAGCACAGGGGCATAAGTTTGAATTCCCCGTATACTGGGGGGTCGACCTGGCTTCCGAGCACGAACGCTATTTGGTAGAAGACCACTTCAAGCGTCCGGTTATCCTAACGGATTATCCGAAAGAAATCAAGGCGTTCTATATGAAGCAGAACGACGATGGTAAAACGGTACGTGCTATGGATGTGCTCTTCCCGAAGATTGGCGAGATAATCGGCGGCTCCGAGCGTGAGTCCGATTATGCTAAACTGATGAACCGCATCGAAGAACTTCATATTCCGATGAAAGATATGTGGTGGTATCTTGATACCCGCAAGTTCGGTACGTGCCCGCACTCAGGCTTCGGATTGGGCTTTGAACGTCTGTTGCTGTTTGTAACCGGTATGACTAATATTCGTGACGTGATACCGTTCCCGCGTACTCCGCGCAATGCGGAGTTCTAACCGCCGGAGAACGAAATAAAATATCCTTGATGGATAAGCCCGCATAAACTTTGGTTTATGCGGGCTTTTTTATCGGATAAACTGTTATTTTCTCGAAATAAATCTTTATATTTGTGTCAATAGGAATGGCATAGCGTTAACCAATATCATACGAATATGAAAAAGAATTATTTCTTTACCATGCTGGCAGTGGTGCTGCTTGCGGTAACAGGAGTCCGGGCGCAGGATAAGGCTGCTTTTGAGCCGGCGCATCTGGAAGGTATTTGGCAGTTGTGTCATTATGTGTCTGAAAATCCGGAAATTCCCGGAACATTGAAACCGAGTAATACATTTAAGGTACTGAGCGATGACGGTCGCATTGTTAACTTCACGATACGGCCCGGTGCAGATGCCATTATTACGGGGTATGGTACCTATCGGCAAATATCGGGCACAGCCTATAAGGAAAGTATCGAGAGGAACATCCATCTGCCTATGTTGGATAATAAGGACAATATCCTTGAATTTGAAATGGGTGAGGGAGGTGTGATGTACCTGAAATATTTTATCGCGAAAGATTTAAACGGAAATGAACTGAATACATGGTTCCATGAAACATGGAAACGGGTAAATATGCCATCCGCGTTTCCGGTAGACATTGTTCGGTAGTATAAAACGAATGTTGTTTTATGTCCCTTGCGCAAATCCGGAAAATTTTCTGTTTATAAGTGTTTGCGTGTGCGGGCGGGAACTTTTAAAATTCTCTTCCGAGGAAATCTGTATTTCCTCGGAAGAGAATTTCTTTTTGTTGTATATCAGCCAAGTGCAAATCAAAAAAAAGAAGAAAACGTTTGCCAGTTATAAGAAAATCCGTACCTTTGCAAGCCGATTATTATCTCATAAGGATAAGCATTTAATTCATAGC
>ENA-ORID01000214-ORID01000214.1-human-gut-metagenome-genome-assembly--contig:-NODE-214-length-12055-cov-6.1675_pt1 | contig 12055 bp, 8 predicted proteins | sample MGYA00243028_ERZ508742 | MGnify/ENA primary metagenome ERZ508742 (study PRJEB26277, sample SAMN04329837) | human gut metagenome | biome: human-associated habitat | host: Homo sapiens | place: USA... | reverse complement strand
CGTATTCTTTCATCCTCCGAATCTGGATTGCTTTATGGCGCTTATAGTCTGCTGCGTATGCAGGCGGCGGGGCAGCTCACTGTACCTCTGTCGGTTACTGAACAGCCTGCGTATGACTTGCGTATTCTGAATCATTGGGATAATCCGGATGGTACGGTGGAGCGTGGTTACGCTGGCCGTTCTTTGTGGAATTGGGAGGAACTTCCCGGAACTTTGTCGCCACGTTATGAGGCATACGCCCGTGCCAATGCTTCTGTGGGTATTAATGGAACGGTACTAAATAATGTCAATGCCTCACCTCAAGTGCTGACAACTGGTAGTTTGGAGAAAGTGAAAGCATTGGCTGATGTCTTCCGGCCTTATGGTATAAAGGTCTATTTATCGGTTAATTTTGCATCTCCTATCCAGTTGGGCAAGTTGGATACGGCAGATCCGTTGGACAAGGAAGTCATTGGATGGTGGAAACAAAAAGTAAAAGAGATCTATGCGATGATCCCCGACTTTGGCGGTTTTTTGGTGAAGGCCAATTCGGAGGGGCAACCGGGACCATGTGATTTTGGACGTACTCATGCCGAGGGAGCGAATATGCTGGCGGATGCGTTGAAACCCTACGGAGGAATCGTGATGTGGAGGGCGTTTGTCTATAGTCCTACCGATTGTGATCGTGCCTAGCAGGCCTATTTGGAGTTTATGCCTGAGGACTGGCTGTTTCATGATAATGAACTAGTACAGATAAAGAACGGACCGATAGATTTCCAGCCTCGCGAACCTTACAGCCCTTTGTTCACAGCCATGAAGCGGACTCCCATGATGGTGGAGTTTCAAATTACTCAGGAGTATTTAGGCTTTTCCAATCATCTGGCTTATTTGGCTCCTTTATGGGAGGAGTTTTTTGGCGAGGTGCGTCCGGATAGGTTAAAAGCTGCTGCGGGTGTGGCAAACATCGGTGCGGATGTGAATTGGTGCGGACACAATTTTGCGCAGGCCGACTGGTATGCTTACGGGCGTTTGGCATGGAATCCGTTGTTGACTTCAGACAGGATTGCCGATGAGTGGTTGCAGCAGACATTTACTTCCCAGTCGGCATTTGTCTGTCCGGTCAAGGCGATGATGTTGCAGAGCCGGGAGGCGGTGGTAGACTATATGATGCCATTAGGACTGCATCATCAGTTTGCATGGGGCCACCACTATGGTCCCGAACCGTGGTGCAGTGTACCCGGTGCCCGTCCGGATTGGCTACCCTCTTATTATCATAGGGCGGACAAAGAGGGAATCGGTTTCGACCGTAGCAGCAAAGGGAGTGATGCCGTTTCTCAGTATCCCGATTCACTTCGTCAGATTTACAATGACAAGGCAACTTGTCCCGAGATTTATTTGCTTTGGTTCCATCATGTGCCTTGGCATCATCAGATGAAAAGCGGACGTACGCTTTGGGGGGAGTTGTGCCGTGCATACGATAGAGGTGTACGACAGGTACGTGGTTTTCAGGAAATATGGGACAGTGTGGAACCTTTTGTAGATGCACGCCGGTTCAGGGAAGTGCAGTCGAAATTGAAAATCCAGATGCGTGACGCCGTGTGGTGGAAAGATGCTTGTCTGCTTTATTTCCAGACTTTCTCAGGGATGCCTGTTCCGGCCGGCATAGAACGTCCGGTACACGAGTTGGAGGATATGAAACGCTTCCGGTTGGAAATCTCGAACTATGAATGTCCTGAGAGTGGGTTCAATAAATAAATTACGGTTTTTAACTTTATAAGAAAAATGAAATATAAGTTGGCTTTAGTAATGTCGGTTCTTTGTGCATTTTCCGCATGGACCGAAGCAAAGGTGAAATTGCCTGCCATCCTATCGGACGGTATGGTATTGCAACGTGAGCGGCCCGTTAAAATATGGGGAAATGCCGATAAAGGAGAGAATGTGACCGTTGTTTTTAAAAAGAAGAAATTCAGTACGGTAGCCGGGGAAGATGGTAAGTGGCTGGTGGAGCTGCCTCCCATGAAGGCAGGCGGCCCTTTTGAAATGACCGTGAATGATATCCGGTTGAAAGATATTCTAGTGGGTGATGTCTGGCTTTGCTCCGGACAGTCCAACATGGAATTGACCGCCGGACGGGTGACTGATAAATTTGCCGAGGAAATAGCAAGGGATGAGAATCCGATGATACGGTATGTGAAGATTCCTTTAGGCAATGATTTGCATGGACCTAAAGACGATCTGCCGGGGGCAGACTGGATGTCGCTGACTAAAGAAACTGCTCCTTCCTTCTCTGCTTTGGCTTATTTCTTTGCCAAGGAGATGTATAGGGAGACGCAAGTACCTGTGGGCATTGTTAACTCCAGTTGGGGGGGAAGCTCCGTTGAGGCTTGGATGAGTGAGGAGGCCTTGCAGAAGTTTCCGCGTCAGTTGCACGAGCGTGATTTGTTTAATTCGGATGAGTATCGTGAGTTGTGCAACCGTTCGGGACAGATGATGAACCGTTTTTGGGATACCGCTTTGTACAAAGGAGACCGGGGACTTCATGACGGGATATGCTGGAATCGTCCGGAACTGGATGATACGGACTGGCAGACAGTAGATATGTTTTCCAAAGAATCGGGCAGGAAGAATGGATATCCGGTGAGTGGCGCTCATTGGTACCGGCAGAAAGTGAATGTATCAGCGGTACAAGCCGGAAAAGATGCTGTCCTGCGTTTGGGATGCATGGTGGATGCCGATTCGGTATTTGTAAACGGTACCTTCGTAGGTAACACTTTCTATCAGTATCCGCCGCGTATTTATCGGGTGCCGGCTTCTATATTGAAACCCGGTGAGAATCTGGTGACTGTCCGGCTGATTAATTACGGAGGGGCCGCCAGTTTTGTGCCCGATAAACCTTATTGTCTAGCATGGGGGACAGATACAGTCCGTTTGTCCAGCCGCTGGAAATATCAATTAGGCTGTGAGATGCCTGCACGCACCAACAGTGTCTCTTTGCAGAATGTTCCTACCGGCATGTATAATTCCATGATTTCTCCTCTGCGTAATCTGGCCTTTACCGGTGCGTTGTGGTATCAGGGAGAAACGAATACGGGCCGTCCTAATGAATATGAGGAATTGCTGGCTGCCATGATTATTGACTGGCGTGAGAAACTGGCTGATAAAGAATTGCCTTTCTTTATTGTACAGCTGGCCAATTTCATGAAGACACATTCGGAGCCGGTAGAAAGTAATTGGGCGGCTTTGCGTGAAGCGCAACGGCAAGTAGCGTTGAAAGTCCCGAATGCAGCTTTGGCGGTAGCGATTGATTTAGGCGAGTGGAACGATATTCATCCATTGAATAAAAAAGAACTGGCAAGACGTATCTCCCTGTTGGTGAAAAGAAGGGTGTATGGTGATAAAAAGAGTGTGCACAGTGGGCCTATGTGTACGGGTATGACTGTCAATCATGAAGGAAAGGCTGTTCTTTCTTTCGAAGCCGGGACTGATAAATTATGGGCGGTAGATGAATTGAAGGGATTTGCGATAGCCGGTGCCGATGGGCATTTTCAGTGGGCGGAAGCAGTTGTTGTTAATGGGAATCAGGTGGCGGTATGGCATAAAGATATCCCTCATCCTGTAACGGTACGTTATGGTTGGGATGATAATCCGGTTCATGCGAATTTGAAAAATAGAACCGGACTACCGGCTTCTCCTTTTCAGATTTCATTGGAAGATAAATAATTTAACAGAGATCCGAAAGTGGCAAAGCTTTCTAATAATCTTCGATGGGTTTTAAAGGAATGCTTGTTTCTGTCGGATTTTCTATGGCAAAAATACCTATTCCTCCTTTGATGTTATTGGGAAAGATGACAGGTGTTTCCAACAGGTTGCTACTGTCATGGTCGGCATATGCATTGGCGGCTCGTAAATATTGATATTCAGCCGGGGATATGGCATAATATTGTATGATAGCTTTTCCTGTTATCTTTTTAATTTTATATAGTTTATTGTCTAATAGGAAACTATACCAACTGTCTAAAGTCATGGTATATTGGTTGTTGGTAAAGTAAGCATCATTGAATACATTATAATAGTTGTTTATAGTGGGGATGAAATTAATGATAGGATCAGAGTTGTTGGGAGTGCCAGGTTTTCCGTCCATTAATGCAGTGTCATAATATCCGCTACATTCCCATTGGGTGGAGATAGCAGTGGAGTCTTGTAAAGTTTTGCGGTTAGTAAGGTGGTAAGTATATGTTTGTTTTATGTTGACCCGGTAATATTGGGAATGGTTTGTGGTGGGAGTTTGTAATTTTATTTTCCACTTTGTTGCTTGATATATCCAAAGGCTTTCCGAAGTCTCTGATAGAGAATGATTAGATTCAATGGTGTCCGCTTTGATAATTTCAATGGGCTCATATACTGTTGCTTCTGCATTCGCTTTATATTTTCCGTCTTTGGTTTCTACTTCGATACGTACTTGATCACCGGTTTTAAAACGGCTGCTTATCTGGTAAAAATAATTTTGATAGTCTAACGGTGAATCATTGTTAGGACGATAGGTACATTCCGAAATTGTTTCCGATAATACATTATTAATATAAAGGTGAATAATTCCATTTTTTACTACTTGGGGTTCGTGATAACCGGATAAAGCTAAAAAGATAGCATTGTTCGTTTTGTTTGCGTTTATCAGAGCGTTGACGATGAGCTTTTGAGATTCATCATTAGGCAATATTTCTATATCATTGGTACAGGCGGCCAATAAATGAACAAATGAAAGGAGTAAAAGTGCTTTTTTCATTATTGCTTAAAATTTATAAGTATATGAGAATGAAGGTAAGAAGGGAAGGAGAGTGACTTTTTGTATCACAGGAATCTTTTTTCCTTCCGATTGCTCATCCGTGTAATAATCTATAAATACATGATTGGGATTCAAAGAGTTATAGGCATTCATAATACTGACGTTCCAAATCCGTTCTCCATGTTTTGTCTTTTTGTGAAAGTTGAATCCTAGATTCAACTGATGACTGGCGGGCAGACGGTAGTTATTTCGAGAAGAGCTATATTCAAAGGGAAAAACAACCCCGTTGCCTGTATTTCCCATATGTCCCCATCCATAGCTTCCTTCGGGGAGAATGATGGTTGCTTTCTCTTTGGGCAGGGTGGCAGTATTTCCTGAAGCGTAAATCCAAGAAGCGCTCATGTATACTTTTTTGTTGAGGCGCCTGTTTATCGTGATGTTCACGGAGTGGCGTCTGTCGTATTTATAGGGAAAACGTTTCCCTCCATTTACATTTCCTTTACTGAATATACGGTCGGCTTTAGCCAAAGTATAATTTATCCATCCGGTAGTACGTCCGGTTTTCTTTTCCAGCATGAATTCTATGCCGAAATTGCGTCCTTTGCCCATTTCTACTTTCTCTTCCCAATGAATGGAATTACCGACTAGAGTATTACCATCTTTGTATTCCAGTACGTTTTTCGTCATTTTGCTATAGCCTTCTACAGAAAACTCCCATCCTTGAATACCTGTATAGTAACCCCCGATAGAAAATTGGCATGCTTGCATCGGGAGGATCTTCTGTGTGACCGGTACCCATAGATCAGTGGGGAGAGAGAGATTGGATGAAGAAAGTAAATGTACATATTGTGTCATGTGGGTATAGGCCGCCTTGAAAGTAAGGTTGGGACTGGTTTTGAAACTAACGGTAATGCGAGGTTCCAAGGAGGCATAAGTGTGCTTTTGTACTTGGAAGAGTGAGAAATGTGCGCCTATATTTGTTTTCCATTGTTCGTTCCATTTGAAATCATCTTCTACATAAAGGGAAATTTCGTGTGAGTGTGTCGCTTCATTTCCTCCGATGGTGTATGTTTTATCAGGTTGTTCTTGTTCATTCGGAGAGTGCACAAATGTATGTTGGGTTTCGGGGCGGAACGTATGGTAGAGATAGTTTCCTCCGAATTTGATGAAATGGGAGGGGGATGGATGAAAGTCGAAGTCAGATGTTAATCCCCAATCTTCTATACCGGAATAATATTGGCTGTCAAGGTGTTTGTTGGCGGACGTGAAATTGTTTTTTATATTGAATCGGAAACGGTTATAGGATAGGGTGATGTTATGGAACAGACGATTACTGACTATGTGGTTCCAACGTAATGCCCCTAATGTACTTCCCCAAGCCATGACTTGTCTCTCTCTTGTGTCTGTCTCCTTTTCTTCTTCAAAGTAATAAGAAGAAGTATTTGTAAAACTGGCATGATCTTTGCCATGATAAAAGGAGAAAAACAGGCGGTCACGGTCACTGAATCGATGATTTAGTTTTGTGTTGATATCATATAAGTAGTAACCTCCTTTCGTATCTTTATCCATGAAAGGCTTGATAATTAAATCGGCTTAACTGCGTATTTCAGAAATACTATTTGTGGTCCGGGCTTAGCATTGCGGTCCTTAAAAGTGCAAGCGGGAAGTCAGCAGCCCGATGGTCAGACTGCCGTGATAATTCCTCATATCTCCATCGTTAGTGCGTACATCAATGACGGAGGACAGTCTTCCTCCGTAACGGGCAGGAAAACTGCTTTTATACAAATCGACTTTCTTGACCGATTCTGGGGTAAAGATGGAGAGAATACCTAGTGTATGGTCCACATTATATAAGGGTACACCGTCTAGCAGATAAAGATTCTGATCGGGACTTCCTCCACGTACATACAGGCCACTGGTACCGGTTATACCTCCTTGTATACCGGGCAGAAGCTGGATTGATTTTAATACATCTGCCTCACTCAGTAAAGCAGGGGTATTTTTAATATGTGTCAAAGGTATATTGTTTGCTCCCATACGGCTACTTTGAAAGCCTGTTTCCATTTTATCAGAAAGGACAACGATTTCTTCCAATGTATTATCGTTTTTAAGTTGGACAGTCAGCAGCGTATCTTTACATAAATACAATGCTATTTGTTTTGAACCGTAACCTATATAGGAAAAATTCAGTTCAGTGTTTCCTTCGGGCAGTGTGATACTGAAGAATCCGAATGGATTTGTGATTGTTCCTTGTTTATTTTGCTGGTCATAGATATTGGCACCTATCAGTGTTTCTTTCGATATTTCGTCCAATACATAACCGTTTAGTGTAAAATGTTGTTTTATAGGAAGTGACGTTGTTTTTTTCAATATGATATGGTGTTTGGTAATCTCGAAACTGATGTCTTGTTTAATGAAAGCTGTTTGTAGAATAGTTGTTAATGGGGTTTCTTTCAGATCGAGAGTTATGGGATGTTTGAGTACAACTTCTTCGCCATAAATAAAAGAATACTCTGACAGTTGTTCTATTTTAGCTGTAAACTCCTTTAAACTAGCCTGTTTCAGATAAATATTAAAAGGCATATCCGGAGTTTGTGCTGATATGAATGAATGGGAAAAGACTAGTAACAGCATTAAGTAAAAAAAAGTGATACTGTGTTTCTTATAAAGTGAAGAAATCATTTGTTTTTTAGTTTTCTTGCTTTAGTTCAATAAGATTGGATTGGGGCATGTGATAAGTAAAACCTACGATGGGAGCCAACATTTCTAGAATTTCTTCCAACGTTTCGTTTTGCTTGAAACGTGCATTTAATTTATAATTACGTAACTGTTCGCTTTTTATCTGTATGGTGACATTAAAATGATGGGATAGTTGACGAGCGATTTCTCCCATAGATATGTCATTAAAAGAAAGAACACCTTCACGCCAACTTATTTCGTTCTGTGCATTTGCATTAATGTGCATAGACAATATTCCAGTCGATTTACGATAAATGGCTGTTTCATTGGGCTTTAATATCATTTGTTTACCGTTGGCATTGTTACTGACGGATACACTACCTTCCAGCAGGGTTGTTTCTACTAAAGAATCGGCGGCATAGGCATTGACATTAAAATGCGTGCCTAATACCCTGATGGTAACTCCATTTGCTTTGACACGAAATGGTTTTTTAGGATTTTTACTGACTTCAAAATAAGCTTCTCCATTCAGCTTTACGATTCGTTCCTTGTTGAAAGTTTCCGGATAGCTCAATTGGGAATGTCGGTTTAGGGTTACTTTAGAGCCATCCGGTAATTGGATGCATTGAGTTTGTATATTGGTGGAAACAATCAGTGTACGTACCGGACGTTGGTAAAAATAAAACATCCAACCGAAACCTATAAGCAGGACGAAACCGGCAGCCACAGCAACTGTATACCGAATGGAAAGTATTTTGTGCTTGCGGTATGCCGGTTGAAGACGTTGTTGCAATATATTATAACTTTTCTCCGCCGAGAATTTTCCCTGCGGTGAATGAGTGGAAGAAGATAATAATTCCAACCATTCGTCCAGTTCTTTGTCTGATTTCGGTGAATTCATGTTATTTTATTTGCAGGACAAAGATACTACTTCTTTTGCAGACGGATAGAAATTTCAGAAATTTTTGCGTCTTTTCCGTCAGGAGTACAGATCAACCGTATGATACGTTGTACGCTTTTTATTTGTTTAGGATAAAGAATGATATCTATTTTTACTGATTTCTTTCCTTTCAAGATGACCGGATGGGCATTTTGAATGTGGAAGCTATTGTTACTTGTAGAACTGCTAATGGTCAGTTTACGGTCTGTGTCTTGTTTTTCGGCAGCTATTATTTTTAAAGTAAGGGTTTCTTCCTCGTTCTTTGTATCATAGGTGTGTGATATGAATTGTTTTTCAAAGCCTATATACTCTTTGGGATAGTTGTCGTTGTTACTACATGCACTTATAAGCAGGGCATAAAAAAATGGTAATACTAAACGTGTATTTGTTCTCATGTCTTTTTAGTTTATTAGTTTCTATTGATAAAGACAGGAGAATCTGGAAAACTCCCTATCGTCTATTTCTAAAATAATTGTTAATTTTTTCTTTGAGTCGGGTTACAGCTTTTTGTAACTGGGCATCTACTGTTTTAGGGCTTATATTAAGTTCTTCGGCAACGGAAGCATAACATAGTCTTTCATCGCGGACTCTAAAAAAGATTGTCCGGCACCGAGCAGGTAATTCATTCAGTGAGTTCTCATAAATGTTAAATAACTCTTCATTCATCATTTGTTCTTCAGGAGAAAGGTTGGAAGAAGATATTTCCGGCATATTTTCCAGAGGCGAGGCTTCCCTCCTTTGTTCTTTTTCCAAATAGTTCAGAGCGGCATTTCTTATTAATATATAGCTGTACTTATTAAAATCATCGGGAATAAGCTGACTTTTTCGATGATTCCAAAGCGTGGTAAAAACATCTAAAATTACTTCTTGAGCCCATTCATCCCGTTGAAGGTAATAAAAGGCGATACGAAAGAAACGGTCATAATACATATCGTATAAAGACCGGAAAGCCTGTTGGGAATCATGCTTCTGTATTTCTTTGAGTAGTTCAGTTGCCTCCATTGCCGTGTTGGGCATGTTTGTTAATGTTATAATCGGATGCAAAGCTACTAAAATGTAAATAGATGTGCTATTCATTTTAGAACTTTTAGTTTTGATTTATTGTATGAGAGGAACTGAAGCCTTCTTCTTAGTATCTGTCTTGGCAATTTTCTTCTTTCAATTTGTATTTTACTTGGTTGGCAATACTGAATATACCTATTCCTCCTTTTATATTATTGGGAATAAGGGGAACTGCATAAATAAAATTTTCGGCATCAAAATCTAATGCAGAGGACATGGCATACAAATATCTATGTTCGCTTTCTGAAATACTGTAAAACCGGATACTGATATATCGCTCTGCTTTCTGAGAATCTATATGTATATAGTTGATGTCTTCTTTTAAATCTATCGTCATGTTATATTCCCTGTTTTTAAAATAACAGCTTTTAAAAAGGCCAAAATAATTGTTCCATTTCTGAATAAGCTCGAATCCTTCATCTATAGCATGTCCGGGTTTGCCGTCTGTCAAGGCGGTGTCATAAATATAATTATAGTTATAAGTCGTGTCAATACTGAGAGTGTCCCTGCCGTCATGCCATTTATGAGAATAAAAAATCTGTTTTATTTCAAGACGATAGTATGTATTCTCTGCCTCTATATCGGGTTGTTTTAATTGAATGTTAAGCCGAAGATAATTGTCATATACAGGCTTGCCTCCTACCCAGCTGTTATAATCTCTTAAACTTATATAGGTTGTATCTACATTTATAATCTGTAAGGGTGCACTGATGCGTGTTTCCGCTTTTGCTTTATATTTACCATTTTCTGAAGAAGCCTCTATTTTCACTTTATCTCCTGTTCGGAATATGCTTTTTACTGGGTAGTAATCATCTTCCGCAGTGATTGTTTCTGACAGTTTTCCGTTGATATACAGGTGTATGATACCATCGGTGACAGGAGTGGTAGCTGTCCATCCTGTGTAATGCAGATAAATCCGGTTATCGTTATTTTCAGTTTGCATCATGGCATTTACGATCAGTTTTTTAGGTTCATCATCGGGTAAATAGCCAATGGTATTGGTACATGCGCCTAAAATAACAAATACACAAAGAAATAAAAGGTATTTTTTCATTGGATTTTAAAATTTATAAGTGTATGAAAATGAAGGGATACATGGCAAGATTGTCATTTTTTTCAATATAGGCTTTCCTGTTTGTGCTTCCCTGCTGATATAGACAAAGTTGGGGTTCATGGCATTGTAGGCATTTAGGATACTGATATTCCATATCCGTTCTCCGTGCCGGGTCTGTTTATGGAAGTTGAATCCTATATTCAATTGGTGGCTTGCAGGCAATCTGTAGTTATTTCGTGAACTATAATGATCCATATCTCCTTTGTTCAAATTATCCATAATCCAGGAAGGTGGTACATTGGTAGGTGGTAGTTCTGTATGTGTCTTCTCTGTAGGAAGTGTTGCCATGCAACCTGATGCATAAGTCCATGACATATTGAAGTCGATCCGTCGTGTCAATTGATAATTTAGAGTGAGATTCAAGGTATGTCGGCGGTCATATTGGTAAGGGAAATGTTTACCATTATTGATCCCGTCCGTACTGAATTGCCGGTCGGATTTGGATAGGGTGTAATTAATCCATCCAGTAAGGAGCCCTGCAGTTTTTTGTGCCATAAACTCCACTCCGAATGAACGTCCTTTGCCCATTTCTACTTTGTCTTCCCAGTTATGGGAAGAACCTAGAAAACTTTCTCCGTCTTTATATTCTAATACATTATACATATCTTTATAGTATCCTTCTATGGAAAATTCCCAATTCTTGATACCGGTATAGTATACTCCTACAGCATATTGAAAAGATTTCATGGGGCGGATGTGGCGTGTGACGGGCACCCAAAGGTCGGAAGGCATGGCCAGTGATGCAGTAGATAATAATTGGGTACACTGGCTCATCTGTGAAAAAGAACTTTTTAAGATGATATTTGAGGTCGCTTGGAAACTTATGGAAAGACGGGGTTGCAAAGAAAGATAAGTCTGTTTTTGTACATTAAAAAATGAAAAGTGCAATCCGGCATTTATTTTCCAATGTTCGTTCAGAATAAGATCATCTTCGGCATACAAGGAAAAGTCATGAGCATGGATATGAGAATTGTTCAAACTATAATTGTCGTTAGTTTGTGGATATCCATTGTCGGAATTGTGTTGATTTACGGTCTGCACTTCCGGAGCGAACTGATGATATATGTATTTCGCTCCAAATTTGATGTTGTGTGCCGGTAACGGATGATAATCAAAATCCGTACTAATGCTAAGATCACTGATGCCGGAGTGAAACAGATTGTTGGAACCATTGATGATTGTGGAACCATCAGGTTGTTGTATGCTGGAAGTTTCCTCTTGTCTGATATCAAAAACATAACGATTGTATGCCAGCGTAGTATTACTGAATAGTTGGGGGGTGAAAACATGATTCCAGCGTGTGTTCAGTAATATGTTTCCCCAATTGTGAGTTTGCTTGAACTTATCTTCATCTTTGTATTTAACGTGAGTTCGAAATAAGAATAAATATATTTCACTTATAATTAGAAACATAGCGATAAAAGTATTAAATTTATAGTGCTGAATTATAACATTTAAACGATTACCACTATGTTTCCAGAGTCTAAAGTTACAGAGA
>ENA-ORID01000208-ORID01000208.1-human-gut-metagenome-genome-assembly--contig:-NODE-208-length-12255-cov-5.89754_pt1 | contig 12255 bp, 9 predicted proteins | sample MGYA00243028_ERZ508742 | MGnify/ENA primary metagenome ERZ508742 (study PRJEB26277, sample SAMN04329837) | human gut metagenome | biome: human-associated habitat | host: Homo sapiens | place: USA... | reverse complement strand
CCCGAAATAACCCAGGAAACTTATAATGAGGCCTCACTGAAAGCGGGAAAATAAAAAGTGATTCCCGAAAGAATAAAGAAAACGGCAGAAGATTTTTACAATCTATCCACATAGTTTTTAGGGTAGTTTCCGGCATAGCTTCTTGAAAGTTATGCCGGAAATTTTTATATGTCATGCTTGAAAGATCTATAATCTTGCATGTGAAAGATTTATAATCTTATGCCCGCAATATCTATAATCTTACATCTTCATCCTTTAGACAAGTACCATTGGTACATTCTGTGTACCCCTTCTTCTATATCAATCTTATGCTGCCAGCCCAGCCGGTGCAATTTGCTTACATCCGTCCGCTTGCGCATAGTGCCGTCGGGCTTAGTAGCGTCAAAAGTCAGTTTGCCTTGATAGCCCACCTCCTTGACAATCTAGTCCGCCAGTAGGGCAATGGTGAGTTCTTTCCCCGTACCGATATTGATATGACAGTTGCGGATATCCTTGGAGCCGGCAGCATAGGTATCCTTAAAATCCACATGCTCCATGATATAGACACTGGCATCAGCCATCTCCTCACTCCATAAGAACTCACGCAACGGCTTGCCTGTTCCCCACAAAGTTACTTCCTGCCCGGTTATACCATACTTTTTCAGAATGGAGAGAATCTCCTCATCCGTATGCGAACCGTCTATCCCCTCTACGGGACGAAGATTCATATCTTTACGCACCGCGTCCCAGTCCCCTTCATTCAGGCATTTTCCCAAATGAATCTTACGAATCATGGCAGGCAGCACATGGCTGTTCTCCAAATGGAAATTATCATTGGGACCGTAAAGGTTCGTAGGCATCACGGCTATGTAATTGGTTCCATATTGCAAGTTAAAGCTTTCGCACATCTTCAACCCGGCAATCTTCGCAATAGCATACGGTTCGTTGGTATATTCCAAGGGAGAAGTCAGTAACACATCTTCCTTCATGGGTTGTACGGCATCACGAGGATAAATGCAAGTGCTTCCCAAAAACAAGAGTTTCTTTACATCATGGCGGAAACTCTCCCCTATCACATTCTGCTGAATCTGCAAGTTCTGATAAATAAAATCGGCACGGTAAAGACTGTTCGCCATGATGCCGCCCACATGTGCCGCTGCCAGAATGACATACTGGGGCTGCTCTTCATCAAAAAACTTCTTCACAGCCTGCCCGTCCAGCAAATCCAGTTCTTTGTGAGAACGGCCTACCAGATTGGTATATCCCTTTTGCTGCAAATTATTCCATATAGCAGACCCCACCAGTCCGTGGTGGCCTGCTACATATATCTTGGCTGTTTTTTCCATTATTCTGCTATTTGAGCCTTTAAATACAGTTTCTTCACGAACTTCATATCATGCTTCACCATGATTTTCACCAGTTCGGGGAAAGAAGTCTTACGGGGATTCCAGCCCAGCAACGTTTTGGCTTTAGTGGGATCACCCAACAACTGCTCCACTTCGGCGGGACGGAAATACTTAGGATCGACGGCAACCAGTTCCTTGCCCGTCGCCACATCGATACCTCTTTCATCCACCCCTTTGCCTTCCCAGCGCAATTCAATGCCCACTTCCTTGAAGGCCAAGGTACAGAACTCGCGCACCGTATGGTATTCGCCGGTCGCAATGACAAAATCTTCGGGAGTATCGTGCTGAAGAATCATCCACATACACTCCACATAATCTTTGGCATAGCCCCAGTCGCGCAAAGAATCCAGATTTCCCAGATACAATTTGTCCTGATATCCCTGGGCTATACGTGCGGCAGCCAAAGTAATCTTGCGTGTTACAAAGTTTTCACCACGACGTTCGCTCTCATGGTTGAACAGGATGCCGTTCACGGCAAACATACCGTAACTTTCACGATAATTCTTGGTAATCCAGAAACCATACTGCTTGGCCACCCCATACGGAGAACGGGGATAGAAAGGAGTCGTTTCCTTCTGAGGGACTTCCTGCACCAGTCCGAACAACTCGGAGGTAGATGCCTGATAAATCTTGGTCTTTTTTTCCAAACCCAGGATCCGGACAGCTTCCAACATACGCAGCGTGCCTACCGCATCCGCTTCCGCAGTGTACTCGGGCACATCGAAACTTACTTTCACATGGCTCTGAGCAGCCAGATTATAGATTTCATCGGGCTGTACAGCCTGAATGATACGTATCAGCGAACTACTGTCGGTCATATCCCCCCAATGCAGGTTCACCAGACGGGTCTTTTGCATATCACGAACCCACTCGTCCAGATAGAGATGTTCTATACGACCTGTGTTGAATGAAGAAGAACGGCGCAGAATACCGTGAACCTCATATCCCTTTTCAATCAAAAACTCTGCCAGGAATGAACCGTCCTGACCTGTAATACCTGAAATTAAAGCTACTTTTTTCATTTCGTTTATTGTAAATGGCCTTATGCAAGCCCTCTTGGTTATTTCATATCACATAGCTATCTACTGCTATCTGCCTTTCGGCATGGCAAAGGGCGGAATGACCAAACAGAACGGCAGATGACAGACAGCATACACTCCATGTATGCAGAAATAAAATATATACAAGAAAGAATATTTACTCCGCCGAAAATTCTTTGATGCGCTGTTCCTCGCTCAACCGGCAGATCAGCAATGTGTTATTCTTCTCAGCAACGATATATCCGTCCAGTCCCTGTACCACCACCCTCTTTTCCTGTGTAGTGTGAATCACACAGTTACGGGTTTCATACAACTTTATATTCTCACCTATCTGCGTATTATTATGGGCATCTTTCGGCAAATTCTCGTGCAATGATCCCCAAGTACCCAGATCACTCCACCCAAAGCTGGCAGGAAGGACAAAAATCTCATCCGCCTTCTCCATAATGGCATAATCCACCGAAATGTTCTCGCACAAAGGGAAATTCCGGTCAATCATTTCCTGCTCCTTGTCCGTATAATAATAAGGAAGCAAACGCTCGAACACCTTCGAAATGGCAGGCTGATATACGCGCAGGGCGTTCACCACCGTATTTACATTCCACACAAAAATACCGGCATTCCAGAAGAAATTATTTTTTTGAATATAGCGCCGGGCTGTTTCCAGATCGGGTTTCTCTTTAAAAGAATACACCCGGAATACCTCCTTATTGGCGGTAGAAGGTACACTGAGATCAGCTTCAATGTAACCGTAGCCCGTCTCAGGACGGGTAGGTTTCATGCCCAGGGTAAGGATAGCGTCCGAATCGGCCGTAAAATTCATCGCCGAATTAATCACCCGCTGAAACTCCGCGATATTCATCACAATGTGGTCGCTGGGGGTCACCACCATATTGGCCTTAGGATTACGTGCCTTTATTTTCCAACTGACGTATGCTATACAAGGAGCCGTATTGCGACGGCAAGGCTCACGCAAGATATGATCATCAGCAATATCGGGCAACTGCTCCTTTACAGTGTCCGCATACTTCTCTGATGTCACCACCCAAATATTTTCCGGAGGACAGATCCCCTGGAAACGGTCAGCCGTAAGTTGGATCAATGTACGGCCGCAACCCAGTACATCAATAAATTGCTTAGGATAATCAGGAGTACTCATCGGCCAGAAACGGCTTCCAACACCTCCGGCCATTATAACGAGGTGATTATTCTTGATGTTCATATGATTCATTTTTTACGTTGTATGACCGCAAAGATAAGTATTATTTTTTAAAAAAAGTATTGCGTTTTAATTTATATGTCCTATATTTGCATACGACTAACATTTTTTTTGTCATGAAACAACCGACAACTGAAAACTCTGATATAATTAAACTAGTAGCGATATTAGGTGATTTTGCCTTGTTGAACCTTTCTATGATACTTGTGTTTTTTATTCTGAAAGGAATAGATTCACAGGCCATAGCCCATATTTCATTGAAAACCTACCTGCTGACTTCCAACCTGTGCTATATTCCCTGCATATCCATCTTTGGGGTCATACTGCACAACCGCATAGTGCGTCCGGAACAGATTGTAGGCCGCCTGTTAGGAACAATCAGTTTGCATGTAGTCATCTTCCTCACGGTGCTGGCCATTATTAAGGTAGATAACTTCTCACGCATCTATCTGCTTGCTTTCTATCTGTCTTTCATACCTTTAGCTATAGGATGGCGACTGACATTGCGGTTCTTTGTGAAAATGTTCCGCCGCAGTGGCAGGAACCTGCACACCACTGTACTGATAGGCGACGGGGACAATATGGTGGAGCTGTACCATACGTTGAACGATTTGACTTACGGATACAGGGTTTTAGGCATTTTCTATGATGAGAAGGACTCTAATTACCCCGAAGGAATTCCCTTTAAAGGTCCTGTAAACCAATTATTTGAATGGTTATCCCATAATACCGTGCACAAACTGTACTGTGGTCTGCCATCCAGCAGAAAGGATGATATTCTGGCCATCATGAACTATTGCGAGAACAATCTGATCCGCTTCTATAGCGTACCTCATGTACGTAATTACATAAAGCGTCAGCTGCAACTGGAATTATTGGGTGAAGTTCCTGTATTGTCCATCCGTACCGAGCCGTTGCAGAACCCGGTAAACAGACTGGCAAAACGGTTATTTGATTTGACATTTTCCTCTCTGTTTTTATATACAATATTTCCATTTATATACCTATTTGTAGGGCTTATTATTAAAATTTCATCACCTGGTCCCATTTTCTTCAAACAGGAGAGAAACGGGGAAAACGGGAAAATTTTTAAATGCTATAAGTTCCGTTCCATGAAAGTGAACGCATTGTCCGATTCATTGCAGGCTACCAAGAATGATCCCCGCAAGACCAAGTTCGGCAACTTCCTGCGTAAAAGCAATCTGGACGAACTGCCGCAATTCATTAATGTATTCAAAGGAGAGATGTCCATTGTAGGTCCCAGACCCCATATGCTGAAACATACAGAGGAATATTCCCAACTGATTAACAAATACATGATGCGCCACCTTGTCAAACCCGGAATTACCGGATGGGCGCAAGTCACCGGCTACCGGGGAGAAACCAAAGAACTTTCCCAAATGGAAGGCAGGGTAAGAAGAGACCTGTGGTATATTGAGAACTGGACTTTCCTGCTCGACATCCGCATCATGATAAAAACAGTAACCAACATGTTCCGGGGCGAGAAAAACGCCTATTAATCCAAATCGTAGGGACATATAAAAAATAAAAAGATATGAAAGGTATTGTACTAGCCGGAGGTTCGGGCACGCGCCTCTATCCTATTACCAAAGGAGTATCCAAACAGTTGCTCCCTGTCTTCGACAAACCCATGATTTATTATCCTATATCGGTACTTATGCTGGCCGGCATACGGGAAATACTCATTATCTCCACCCCATACGACTTACCGAGCTTCAAAAGACTGTTAGGAGACGGAAGCGATTTCGGAGTACGCTTTGAATATGCGGAACAGCCTTCGCCCGACGGACTGGCTCAGGCTTTCATCATCGGCGAGAAATTCATCGGAAATGATTCCGTCTGCCTTGTACTGGGTGATAACATATTCCACGGCAACGGCCTGTCCGCCATGTTGAGAGAATCCGTACGTGCTGCCGAAGAGGACAAGAAAGCAACGGTATTCGGTTATTGGGTCAGTGACCCCGAAAGATATGGCGTAGCGGAATTCGACAAGGAAGGCAACTGCCTCTCTATTGAAGAAAAACCTGCCCAACCTAAGTCCAACTATGCCGTGGTGGGACTCTATTTCTATCCCAACAAGGTGGTGGAAGTAGCCAAGAATATCAAGCCTTCGGCACGGGGAGAACTGGAAATCACCACCGTAAACCAGCAATTTCTTCAGGACAAGGAATTGAAAGTACAGACATTGGGCAGAGGTTTCGCATGGCTGGATACCGGTACTCACGACTCGCTGGCCGAGGCAAGTACCTACATCGAAGTCATTGAAAAGCGCCAGGGGCTGAAAGTGGCGTGCCTTGAGGGCATAGCTTTGAGAAAAGGCTGGATTACTCCGGAAAAGATGCAGGAACTGGCCCAGCCGATGCTTAAAAACCAATACGGACAATATTTACTGAAAGTTATAAAAGAACTGGGATTAGAATAATGGAAGTTATAAAAACAGCAATAGACGGGGTTTTCATTTTGGAACCCCGTATTTTTAATGATGCAAGAGGGTATTTCTTTGAAAGCTTCTCAGGACGTGAATTTGAAGAAAAAGTATGCAGGACTACATTTGTACAGGATAATGAGAGTTTCTCTACTTACGGTGTATTACGCGGCCTGCATTTCCAGAAACCTCCTTTCACACAAAGCAAGCTGGTGCGTGTGATCAAGGGAGCGGTACTGGATGTGGCTGTAGATATCCGGAAAGGTTCTCCTACTTTCGGAAAGCATGTGGCTGTAGAATTGACCGGAGAGAATCACCGGCAGTTTTTTATCCCCCGCGGATTCGCACACGGCTTTGCGGTACTAAGTGACGAGGTGTTGTTCCAATACAAGTGTGACCATTATTATGCTCCGCAAAGCGAAGGAGGAATCGCATGGGACGACCCCGATCTAGGCATAGACTGGCGACTTCCGGCCGACAAGGTTATTTTGTCCGACAAGGACAAGAAACATCCAAGATTGAAAGACTATCAAACGGATTTCGACTTTAATCAAAGTTTATATTAAAGGCTGTTTTGATTCTGCGTTTGTCCGGTTTTTGCCAGTGAAATTAAAAAAACCGAAAACTGCACACAGGACTATCGTAACGTTCAGGACTACATTTCCGAAGATTGACCTATAAATACAGTGTGCACCTCCTACGAAAGAGATGCACCCTGTTTTTATAGGTCAATATCTTTATATCACTTCTTCTCCATCCCCTCCTGAGGAGCATTAAGTCCTGCCTTCAGATTTTCAAAGAATTCACGTCCGAACAAGATCCATGCAGAAGCGCCCGCCACTGCCAGGAAAATAAATCCGACAAGAATCACCTTCTTGCTGGTTCCCGAAGGCAGCAACGGCACACTGGCAGGTTCCACAACGGCAAATACAGGTTTGGCCTCCTGTACTTTGGCCCGTGCCACCTGCAATTGGGTAGCCACCTGGCTATACACCTGATATGCCAGATTCATATCATTCTGCAACCGTTCTCTCTCCGTCAAAGCACTTTGAAGGACAACCCCCTTATTGGCATCCATGTAATTGGCATAATTCTGCTGGGCTACATAATACTCCTGCTGGCGTTCCTTATACAATTGTTCCAGATACGCACAATCCTGCTGGGCTTTGGAGACCCTGTACGCTGTGATATACTCCTGAAGCTTCACCACTACCGTGTCTGTAATGGCGGCCGTAACCATCGGGTCCTGCAAAGTCACCGTCACTGTGGTGATGCCGGTTTTCTTATCCACATCAGCAGTAATCGCCTTACGCATGGCTTCCACTTTCTTCGCCTGATCTTCTGTCAGGTGGAAAGGATCCAGCCTGTTCCCTTCTTCCTCTTCCTTATCGGAGAAGAGAGATTTCACCCCGCCTATAGCCGCCCCGGGCAATCCCATAACAACACCCCACCACGGAGCTTTCTGCTCATCGAGATAAGCTACAAAAGTAGTATCCACCTCACCGTCCAACGTGGTGACATGTGCATTAAACAGTTCCAGAATGAAAGGAGTAGACGCTACTATATCCGGGAAAAGAGATACGTTCAACGCATCCGCCTCACTGCCCAGACTCATGCCTCCGATCCCCAGCATGGCAGCCATTCCCGACAGGCTCCCCCCTCCGCTTTTACCGGATTCGGGAGACAATGTCACTTCCACCGTATATTGCTTGGGAATACTCAGAGCGATAATCACCCCTACAATAGCACCTATTCCGGCAACCTTCAGCAGCATCTTTCGGGCAGCCCACAACTTACGGACATACTCCATCAAATCAATTTCCAACTCCTCGTCTTCCCGTGGTCTTTCCGTATTATTCGTATAATTCTTATCTTCCGCCATACTGTTTCTATTTTAAGATATTAGCAATAGATGCAATCATAGTAGCCAACGACGCACTGGTGGTTGCTATGGACAAGGTGTTCTGCAAAGACCAGTTGCTCTTTTCCTTCACCGGAACAATCACCTCACAGCCCGGCTGGATCAGCTCACGGCTACCTTTCTTCGCTCTCTTCACCTGACCGTTCATATATACAATATACGCCTTGCTCTTCTTCGCACGGAAACCGTAACCTCCGGCCTGCTCGATATAATATTTCAACGTCTTGCCATCTTCAAATGAAACGGTATTGGGATACATCACAGCCCCGCTGATACGTACCGTGTTGTTGTATTCGGGAATTTCAATCACATCCCCCTCACGCAATACGATATCCGCACTGGAGCCGGGTTTAAGCATCGCTTTTTCCAAATCGATACCCACATAATAGATATCTCCCAAATCCAGCCGGTTGACATCAATGGAGTCCTTTCCAGTCTTGGCCATGTCCAGAACCGTTTCCATACGTTTGCGTTCATCGGCATTGATACGACGGCTTAAACGGGCCCCTTTGATATAAGCAAACGGAGTCACTCCACCTGCCTTCTTGATCAAATCGGAAAGACGTTCGCTCTTCTCTGTCAGCGCATAATCACCTTCATACAAAACCTCACCGGTCACCTGCACATTCACCTGTTCCTGATAAGCAGGGCTCTTACGCACATATACCTGATCGTATGGCTGCAACACAAAACCCGGTTCTCCGTCTATCACAAAACCGTCTTTCAGAGAAAACGAGTACATTTGTCCTATGGTGGAAACCGCTTCCGTACCTTTGCTATCCTTGATACGGCGGGAAACATCCACACGGACGGTAGAAGCCGATTCCATCAATCCGCCAGCCTGGATTATAATATCCTCCAAAGTCGTATTGTCGGCAAAAGCGAACTCACCCGGACGGGCAACCTCACCATACACCATGATGCTTCCCACATCCTCCAAGTCATGAATACTGGGAATATAAAGCACATCATTACGCTGCAAAGGTACATCGGGTGCAGTACCGTCCATGATGCCTTTTATATCTACTTGAATAACCTCTTTCTTCAGATTCTCGCGCTCGCGATGCAACACCGCACGTCCTGTAAAGGCATCACCCATAAGGCCTTCAGCCTTTTCCACCAGTTGGCGGACTGTATTCAAGGTTCCTCCGAACTGATAAATGCCCGGACGATAGACAGCCCCCTTGATTTCAAGCTTGTTCTCAAAACGGTCCAGAATAGCTTCAGCAGTCAGCGCATCACCATCTTTTACCTGGAATACGGAATAATCAATATCATCAATCGTATAAATCTGATACTCCTTTCCGTTTTGACGAATCATGCGGAGAGAACGGGTATAGGCATCCCCCGAAAATCCACCGGCATACTTCAACAACGTGGCAACACTTTCGTTGTTTTTCATCTCGTATTTCATGGGGCGTTTCACATTACCCTCTTTGCTAACCAACGCCTCGTATGGAGGAACGATGATCACATCGCCTTCCTGCAAGCGGATATCATCATTGATTTTACCTTTCATAATAAAATCGTACACATCTACGGTAGCGATCTTCTGTCCTCCGCGCACTACTTGTATATTACGCAAACTACCGATATCGCTCACACCACCGGCACGGTACAGTGCATGAAACACGGTAGAGAAAGAAGACAATGCATAAGTTCCCGGTTGGAACACTTCCCCCATCACGTTCACCTGGATCGTCCGGCTGTTTCCCAAAGTAACCTTGATTTGTGAGGACGGGTTCTGTTCATTATCAAGCCCTGCATAAATCTTATTCAGTTCTTTACGCAAATATTGGTTGGCTTCGGCAATAGTCATACCGTTCAGATAAATTAATCCCAAATCGGGGATCGTGATAGATCCATCCGGAGATACATTATCGCGGATGGTAGCCTGGTTTGTACCCCAGATATCAATGATTACCTCATCACCCGGCCCCAGACGGTAATTAGGAGGAGTAGCCAGATTCACACTCGGCTCGAATGTAAGGTTTCTGGTTTCAAAAATGTCCCGTCCGTACACCTTATCCTTCTGCATTTCTTCCATATCGCCCATGCCCATCCCCTCGTAATAGCGATTGGCAGAAACACTGTCCGACGAGTTCTTCCCTACCACTCTGTCCGCAGCCGGACGTTGGTCGAAAGTAAAATTCTCTGTTACATAGATATCTTCCTGCGTCTTTGTCTTTTCACGCAAACGGTTCCGATTTTGCATCGTTGCATTTGCGTCTTTATCAGCAGACCCATTTTGCTGTTCATAAAGTTTCTTTACACGCTTAGCCTGTTCTTGTGTCACTCCTCTACGGGCTAACTCTGTAGCAATCTGACGTTGGTCTTTTCCTTGTTGCATGCCCGTCTTCACATATTCCAACACCTGTTGGTCACTCATAGATTGCTGTGCAAGCACAGAACCCGAGAGGGCAAAAACTAAGACCAGTACGGATAATAGTTTTTTTATCATATAAATTCAATAAACTTAGTAATTTAGCAGCCGCAAAGGTAGATATTATTTTCGATATAGGCGAGTATTATTTCATAAATATCCCTCTAACAAATATAAAAACGGCTGCCACCTGACGGTGTACAGCCGTTTATTCTTTAATAATCCGTTAGCAGAATTCATTCAGACTTCATTGCACAGCCCTCCTTCTTAAAAAAGGTCTGCAAGGGTAAAACTTGTGCAATACCATTCCGGCCGGATCAGCAATACATATTTACGATGGCTTCGTACAATTCCTGTTTACCGCTTACTTGCTTGGGCTCACCATTCTGCTTAGCATAAGCCACTACGTCTTCCAGTGTCAGCTTGCCTTCTTCAAATTCTTTGCCTTTGCCACTGTCGAATGAAGCATAACGGTCTGACAACATCTTGCAGTAAGGAGATTCATTAAGCAAAGCAGCAGCACTTTCCAATGCACGCGCCATAGCGTCCATACCTGCAATATGGGCGATAAAGATATCTTCCAGATCAGTAGAGTTACGACGTGTCTTGGCATCAAAGTTGGTACCGCCATTACCCAAACCGCCGTTGCGGATAATCTGCATCATGGCCTGGGTCAGTTCGTAATTGTCGATAGGGAACTGGTCTGTATCCCATCCGTTCTGATAATCGCCACGGTTAGCGTCAATAGATCCCAACATTCCGTTATCTACCGCAACAGCCAGTTCATGTTCAAATGTATGACCAGCCAACGTAGCATGATTCACTTCAATGTTCACCTTGAAATCCTTGTCCAGTCCGTGAGTTTTCAAGAACCCTACCACAGTTTCGGTATCCACATCATATTGATGCTTAGTCGGCTCCATCGGTTTGGGTTCAATCAGGAAAGTACCTGTAAACCCTTTGCTCCGGGCATAATCGCGGGCAATGGTCAACATCTGAGCCAGATGTTCTTTCTCACGCTTCTGATCTGTATTCAATAAAGACATATACCCTTCACGTCCACCCCAGAACACGTAATTGGAGCCACCCAGTTCGATGGTAGCGTCAATAGCGTTCTTTATCTGGACAGCAGCGCGGGCAACCACATCAAATTCGGGGTTTGTAGCAGCCCCGTTCATATAGCGTGCATGACCAAAAACATTTGCCGTACCCCATAACAATTTGATTCCGGTTTCAGCCTGTTTCTGTTTGGCATAAGCAACTATCTCTTTCAGATTCGCTTCATATTCCTCGATTGTATCGGCTTCCTCACACAAGTCCACATCATGGAAACAATAATATTCGATTCCCATTTTCTGCATGAATTCAAAGCCGGCATCCATCTTATTCTTGGCAGCCTGCACCTTATCGGCATCGCCGTTCCAAGGGAATTTCTTTGTTCCGCCGCCAAACTGGTCACCGCCCTCGGCACACAAAGTATGCCACCATGCCATAGCAAACTTCAACCAGTCTTTCATCTTCTTGCCGTTAATTACCTTTTCAGCATCATAATAACGGAACGCCATCGGGTTCTTACTTTCCTTACCTTCAAATTTAATCTTTCCTATACCGGGAAAATACTCTTTTGTAGCCATAATTCTTTACTTATTTTAATAACTTGTTCTAATTTATCTACTATTTTTTTTCAACACGCAGGCGGATAGCCATTTCTTTATCCGAAGGTCCTTAAAAGGCAGCCATCGCTCTCTCCAGATTAGATTTCCAGCGGGCATACGCATCATCATAAGCAGTGCGCTGTGCCACATCAGGCTCTATCACCTCCAATTTTTCCAATGTGGCAAATGCCTCGTTGTTATCTTTA
>ENA-ORID01000207-ORID01000207.1-human-gut-metagenome-genome-assembly--contig:-NODE-207-length-12261-cov-6.67229_pt1 | contig 12261 bp, 9 predicted proteins | sample MGYA00243028_ERZ508742 | MGnify/ENA primary metagenome ERZ508742 (study PRJEB26277, sample SAMN04329837) | human gut metagenome | biome: human-associated habitat | host: Homo sapiens | place: USA... | reverse complement strand
CCACCCAACTCAGTGCCTGAACAAAAACAACAGTCATCCTGAGTATTGACGGTGTACTACTGGAAGAAGGAGTGACCGGACGATTCCAAGTAGACCAATGGAAAGAGCAGAATGACAGCATCCATATACCATTAAACTGATCTCTGCTCTATTAAATTTTCAAAGAAATCCTGCCATCTACCATGTGAATAGTACGGTCCGTCAAACGAGCCAAATTTTCATCATGAGTAACAATAACAAAAGTTTGGCCTAATTTATCACGCAAATCAAAGAACAACTGATGAAGTTCCTCTTTATTGCGGGTATCCAGACTGCCCGACGGCTCATCCGCAAGGATAACCGCCGGGTTGTTTATTAATGCACGCGCTACCGCCACCCGTTGCTTCTCCCCTCCCGACAATTCAGCCGGTTTGTGCGAAGCACGTTCGGACAACCCCAAAAAAGCTAGCGTTTCTTTGGCTTTCCGCATAGCTTCGGAAGAAGATGTACCTGCTATCAACGCAGGAATCATCACATTCTCTAAAGCTGTAAACTCAGGAAGTAACTGGTGGAACTGGAACACAAAGCCAATCTGCCGGTTACGAAAAGCCGACAACTCTTTTTCCTTCAAACAACTCACTTCTGTACCATTCAGTAAAATAGTACCCGTATCCGCCTTATCCAGCGTTCCCATAATCTGCAATAATGTAGTTTTCCCCGCACCGCTGGGCCCCACAATACTTACCACTTCTCCTTTTTCTATCATCAAGTCAATACCTTTCAGTACCTGCAATGTCCCGAAACTCTTCGTTATTCCCTGTAATTCTATCATAATCAAATTCTTCTTATCACATACTCCGCCAGATAACAGCCAAAGACTGCCGGCATATAACTCACGGTTCCGGCAGTAGATTTCTTATTTTTCTCATCATCTACCAATATCACCGCATCCTGATCGGCCTGCTCTGTACTAAATACAACCGGAAGTTTTCGTTTCATCCCCATTTTCTGCAAACGCTTCCGCACGGCTTTGCTTAATCCGCAATGGTAAGTATCCCATAAATCGGCAAAACGAACCTGAGTAATATCCCATTTAGCACCGGCCCCCATACTACTCACAATGGGCAGACGGCGTTGAAGCACATTATATATAAGGTAACATTTAGGAGCTACCGTATCAATGGCATCCACCACAAAATCAAATTTTGCACTGTCCAGCAATTCCGGAATACGCTCATCTTTCAGATACTCCACCAATACAGTCAATTCCAAATCAGGATTAATATCACGGAAACGTTCCGCCAAAATTTCCGCTTTGGGACGTCCCATAGTAGAGTCAATTCCAAATCGTGATTAATATCACGGAAACGTTCCGCCAAAATTTCCGCTTTGGGACGTCCCACAGCAGAGTGAAGGGCCGGAAGCTGACGATTAATATTACTGGGCTGCACAATGTCTGCATCCACTATTGTCATACGGCCTACTCCTGCACGACAAATCATCTCGGCAGCATACGCCCCAACTCCACCTAAACCTACCACCAGCACATGAGCGTGACGCAGGCGTTTCATCTTATCTTTTCCCAGCAACAACTCCGTACGTTGCTGCCACTCTATATTAATTTCGTTCATCACCTTTCTTAAACCATTTGTAGAACCATTTTCCTACATTATCATATACTCGTGTTTCCGATTGCCCGCGAGGGTCAGAAAACGAAACAATCTCTTGCGGATCGTCCCCTAACTGATCCGGATACACAATCAACAAACTGTTATTGGCAAAATACTTGCTGATTTGTGACGGCAGACGTTCAAAAGAAGTCTGATAAGAGATGGAACCTTTACGCGAAGACACAACCACAAACAGATGGTCATAATTCACCTGGCCGGTCAATAAAAGCAGATCATCCCACTCTTCCAATAAAGAAAACTCCGTAAAAGTATTCGCCTCCTGTTTTTCTGTCAGGGCACGCAAATGCTTCAATGTATCTTCCGTAGCAAAGAAATGCACGCGGCATCCCAATTGTTTACCCATACGGCAGAGCTGTGTCATCCATTTCAAGAAACCTTTTTCATATTCCGCCTTATCGGGAACCGCCACCACAATCCGGCGCAACGTATTGACAGGCATCAATAATTTAGCGATCATAATCTGGCGGTTCGTGCCCTTCAACAAGTTTTCCGTCATTGTACCAAAGAAAGAATCCATCAAATTCGTCTTACGATGCAAACCTATTACAATATCCGTTACCGCATATTCTTTCTGCGTATGAATAATACCTTGCGCAATATTCAAATCATAACGCAACACAGTCTTTACAGACGCATCGGCAGCAGCAGCAATCATCGCCGTACGCTCCAAGTTACGCTTGCCTATGAGTTCCTTGGTTTCTGAAGTATTATTATCATTGATCACACTCAGTGCCACCAATGACTCTTTTTGTTTAGGATGCCTCATCATCAAAGCCATGCCTACCAATCCTTCTATGGTTTCAGGATTAGCTACCGGAATCAAGATGCGTTCCTGTTCCTTACCTTCGCTGCCCTCCATCAGATTTTCCTGGGTCACCATTTTGCGTGCGGCACGCTCTGTCACAACAGAACTTATAATACAAGTGAACAAAATCATGACCACCGTACCATTCAAAACATCATCATTCAACAACCGCTCTCCATTTTCCATAATAATACCGTGACCTATCAACACAGCGGCCAAAGTCGCAGCAGCCTGTGCATTGCTTAATCCGAATATCAGGCTGCCCTCCACTTTTTTCATGCCATATATCTTCTGGGTTATCCATGCAGCCAGCCACTTACTGAATGTCGCCACTACGGTCATTACAACCGCCACTTTCAGCGCTTCACCTTCCGTAAAAAGGCAACGTACATCAATAATCATTCCCACCCCAATCAAGAAATAGGGAATAAACAGCGCATTACCCACAAACTCCAGCCGGTTCATCAAAGGAGAAACATGAGGAACAAAACGATTCAATACCAGCCCGGCAAGGAAAGCTCCCAAAATACCTTCCATCCCCACCAGTTCCATCAAGCCTCCGCCCAGGAACACCATAGCCAGCACAAATATAAATTGCATCACCGCATCCTCATACGTACGGAAAAACCACCGGCTGATGCGAGGCATTAAAAATATGATAAGTCCGAACAGCAAAACCACCTTGGCAACCAACAGCACCCAAAACAGTCCGCCTACGTCCTCACCTTTATACATACCACCAATAACAGCCAGCACCATCAAAGCCAGCACCACAGTCACCGCCGTACCACCAATAGTGATACTGACCGTCCGTTGCCGCGACAAGCCATACCGGCTGATAATAGGATAAGCAATCAAGGTGTGACTGGCATACATACTGGCCAGCAGCACAGAAGTCAGGAATCCATAGTTCAGCATACTCATGCTACTCCATATGCCCAGCCCCATCGGGATGAGGAAAGTAAACATACCAAAGACCAATCCTTTTGTCCTGTTTTTCTTGAAATCGTCCATATCCATCTCAAGACCGGCCAAAAACATAATGTAGTAAAGTCCTACCTTTCCAAACAATTCAAAACTGCTGTCACGCTCCAGAATGTTAAAGCCATACTTGCCTACCACTACCCCGGCAAGTATCATACCAATAATATGCGGAATGCGTAAACGCCCCAAAATCATAGGGGCAAACAGAATGATAATGAGTACCAGGAAGAATATCCAGGTAGGATCTGTGACCGGAAAATGTATGTTAAGGTCGAATAGTTCCATCTTTTTTTAAGTTTTATACCATAATATCGACAAAATTACGAAAAAACTTTCTTTTTTACTGATTTATATTCTAAAATGTTCTAATTTTGCACGCAGAACATACTTACATGCTGAGAGATAGTTCTAAAGTATTACTAAATTTTATCTTATAAAACAAAAAACAAAATGAAAGTAGCAATTGTTGGTGCGAGCGGAGCTGTAGGACAAGAGTTCCTGCGTGTGCTCGATGAAAGGAACTTCCCGTTGGATGAGTTAGTGTTATTCGGTTCTTCACGCAGTGCAGGACGAAAATACACATTCCGCGGTAAACAGATTGAAGTGAAACTCCTTCAGCACAACGATGACTTTAAAGGTGTAGATATCGCTTTCACATCAGCCGGCGCAGGTACCACAAAAGAGTTTTGTGAAACCATTACCAAACATGGTGCCGTACTGATTGACAACTCCAGCGCTTACCGTATGGACGCCGATGTGCCTTTGGTAGTACCCGAAGTGAATCCGGAAGATGCTATGAATCGTCCCCCCAAACATGGTGCCGTACTGATTGACAACTCCAGCGCTTACCGTATGGATGCCGACGTGCCTTTGGTAGTGCCCGAAGTGAATCCGGAAGATGCTTTGAATCGTCCCCGTAACGTGATAGCTAACCCCAACTGTACAACTATCCAGATGGTAGTTGCACTGAAAGCCATCGAAAATCTTTCACACATAAAACGTGTGCATGTGGCTACTTATCAAGCTGCCAGCGGTGCAGGTGCAGCAGCTATGGATGAATTGTATGAACAATATCGTCAGGTATTGGCTAACGAGCCCGTGACCGTAGAGAAATTCGCTTACCAGTTGGCATTCAACCTGATTCCCCAGATTGATGTATTTACCGACAATGGATATACCAAAGAAGAAATGAAGATGTTCAACGAAACACGCAAGATTATGCACTCCGACATTCAGGTTAGCGCCATGTGTGTACGTGTTCCCGCCCTCCGTTCTCACTCGGAAAGTATCTGGGTAGAAACTGAACGCCCCATTTCTCCTGAAGAAGCCCGTGAAGCCTTTGCCAAAGGGGAAGGCCTGGTACTGATGGACAATCCCGAAAAGAAAGAATATCCGATGCCTTTGTTCCTGGCAGGTAAAGATCCGGTTTACGTAGGTCGTATCCGCAAAGATCTGGCAAACGAAAACGGACTGACTTTCTGGATTGTAGGCGATCAGATTAAGAAAGGTGCGGCATTGAACGCTGTTCAGATTGCCGAATACTTGATCAAAGCAGGAAACGTGAAATAATTTATTAAATAATTTGTCATAATCTTTATCTTTGCGTCAATCATTGGTTTAATGAATTGACCAAGATAAAGATTATATTGTTTCTTACAGTTATTCGCCCGTCAAACTATCCCACAACATTATGCTGAAAGGAAAAACACTTCGGCGGATACCGAAAAAACGAAGTGTTTTATTTATATCCCCGATAAAACAATCTTCTTGTTTCCGTCAAGAGTTCTTCTTAATATAATATAATTAAGCCGTTTTACCCCAACCTTTAAACCATTCCTTACAGACAATGGAACGCGTAGCAAGCGGATAAAAGAACCATTAGCCATACCAAGGAAAGATAATATAACCAATTACCATACCAAGGAAAACGCCATACCCCCCAAAAACATTTCAGCAAATCCCCAAACAATTCACCTGACAGGCCCCCCGTCTCGTCCAACCGACATGAATCAAAACACCATAAAAAAAGAGCATTGCAACAAACTGCAATACTCTCTTCTTTCCAATATTCTATGATAGCTATTTTTTAGCATCCAAGGTATCATCAATGCTTTTTCCCGTACCCTTCAACGGGAATATATCAACCAAATTCACATCAAATATCAACGTTGAATATCCGGGAATACCTTCTGTACCATCTTTTCCGTAAGCCAATGGATAAGGAATATAAAGCTTCCATTGGTCACCGGCTTTCATACCACCAAATCCTTTCATCAAGGCCGTACTCCACCCTGCTATCACCGCACCTACCAGAAATTTTCTAGGAGTGGCAGTTTCCGGATCAAGCTCACCCTGATAACTTTGGTCAAAAACCGTACCGTTAATCAATTGACCACGATAATTCACCGCTACCGTATCCGTAGCAATAGGACTCTCAGTACCATCTCCCACTTTCTGAATCTTACAGTAAACATTATCAATGATCTTTCCTGTTTCATTCAATCCCAAAGATGGAAGTTTATAGGAACGGATGATTTTCCATTGCCCTTCTCCATTGCCTTGATTGGCTTCCGCCACTGTAGCAATGGAGTCAATATACCGCTGATTACGCTCTTCCCAGTTTGCATATGGATCTTCTGTCCCATCCGTCTCACTACATGAAACAATGGACAGGGAAGTAACAAACAGCAGACCAATCAGCCAAAGAATACTTTTATTCATAATACATTTATTATTGCAAAGTCTTCAGCAGACTTGTTATACTTACTTTATCGGCAATGATATTGTTCAGTTCCGAAATAGCTACACGCTCCTGCTGCATGGTATCACGATTACGCAAAGTTACACAATTATCCTCCAAAGTCTGGTGGTCTACTGTGATACAATACGGAGTACCGATGGCATCCTGACGACGGTAACGCTTGCCGATGCTGTCTTTCTCATCATACTGGCAGTGGAAATGGAACTTCAAGTCATTCATAATCTCACGCGCCTTCTCGGGCAGGCCGTCTTTCTTCACCAACGGCATCACAGCCAGTTTCACCGGAGCCAGAGCAGCAGGCAATTTCAATACCACACGAGTTTCACCATTCTCCAATGTCTCTTCTGTATAAGCAGCACTCATAATGCTAAGGAACATACGGTCCACACCGATAGATGTTTCAATAACATACGGAGTATAGCTTTCGTTCAATTCCGGATCGAAATACTTGATGCTCTTGCCACTGAACTTCTCGTGCTGACTCAAGTCAAAGTTCGTACGGCTATGAATACCTTCCACTTCCTTGAATCCAAACGGCATCAGGAATTCAATGTCTGTAGCTGCATTGGCATAATGTGCCAGTTTATCGTGATCATGGAAACGGTAATGATCATCACCGAAACCTAATGCTTTATGCCATTTCAAACGAATTTCTTTCCATTTGGGGAACCACTCCAGCTCAGTACCAGGTTTTACGAAGAATTGCATCTCCATCTGTTCAAACTCACGCATACGGAAAATGAACTGGCGGGCTACGATCTCGTTGCGGAAAGCCTTACCAATCTGAGCGATACCGAAAGGAATCTTCATACGACCGGTCTTCTGTACATTCAGGTAATTGACAAAAATACCCTGCGCTGTTTCCGGACGAAGATAAATCTTCATGGCACCATCGGCAGTAGAACCCATTTCGGTAGAGAACATCAAATTGAACTGACGTACTTCAGTCCAGTTCTTGGTGCCCGAAATAGGACAAACAATCTCTTCATCAATGATAATCTGACGAAGTTCATCCAAATCATTGTCGTTCAAAGCTTTTGAGAACCGTTCATGTAAAGCGTCGCGCTTGGCCTGATGCTCCAGAACACGACCGTTGGTGCTACGAAACTGAGCCTCATCAAAAGCATCACCGAATCTCTTGGCAGCCTTGGCCACTTCTTTGTTTATCTTCTCGTCATATTTGGCAAGCTGGTCTTCAATCAGCACATCGGCACGATAACGTTTTTTAGAATCGCGGTTGTCAATCAGAGGATCATTGAATGCGTCCACATGTCCGGAAGCCTTCCAAATAGTAGGATGCATAAAAATAGCAGAATCAATTCCTACGATGTTCTCGTGCAGCAGCACCATACTCTGCCACCAATATTGCTTGATATTATTCTTCAACTCCACTCCCATCTGACCGTAATCGTATACAGCGCCCAGTCCGTCATAGATATCACTGGACGGAAATACAAAACCATACTCTTTACAGTGCGATACTAATTTCTTAAAAACATCTTCTTGTGCCATTTTCTTATCTGTTTATTCTTACACTTTTGTTGTTTTTTCCTGTTTTCAACCTTTAATAAGGGCGAAATAATATGCAAAGTAAATGATTTTTTTCAATAAAAGTCGTATTTTTGCGTGCATATCATCAGAACATTAAGGAATTTAAATATATATGAGCGACGATTTTATTGATAAAGAGGAACAAAACGAAGAAAATATCCCCACGCCGGAGAACGGACACTTGGACTATAAACCTGCCGATACCAAAAACACAGGGGTGAAGCACCAGCTGAGCGGAATGTATCAGAACTGGTTTTTGGACTATGCCTCTTACGTAATACTGGAACGTGCCGTACCGCACATCAATGATGGTTTGAAACCTGTCCAAAGACGTATCCTCCACTCTATGAAAAGATTGGATGACGGCCGATATAACAAAGTTGCAAACATTGTAGGACATACCATGCAGTTTCATCCGCACGGCGATGCTTCCATAGGCGACGCGTTGGTGCAGCTAGGCCAAAAGGATCTGTTGATAGACTGTCAGGGAAACTGGGGTAACATACTGACAGGCGACGGTGCCGCTGCCCCCCGTTATATCGAAGCACGTCTGTCCAAATTCGCATTGGATGTGGTTTTCAATCCCAAAACCACCGAATGGCAAGCATCATACGACGGACGAAACAAAGAGCCGATCACCCTACCTGTCAAATTCCCGCTCTTGCTCGCTCAGGGAGTAGAAGGTATTGCTGTGGGCCTTTCTTCCAAAATCCTGCCACACAATTTTAACGAACTGTGTGATGCCTCCATTGCCTATTTGCGTGGTGAGGAATTCAAACTCTATCCCGATTTCCAGACAGGAGGCTCTATTGATGTATCACGCTACAACGATGGAGAACGCGGCGGAATGGTGAAAGTACGTGCTAAAATCAATAAAATAGACAACAAAACATTGTCCATAGCCGAAGTGCCTTTCGGAAAGACTGTCCCGGGGGTATGCGACTCTATTGTCAAAGCCAGTGAAAAGGGAAAAATCAAGATTCGGAAAGTAGAAGATCTTACTTCTGAAAAAGTGGAAATCCTAGTGCACCTTGCTCCGGGAGTATCCTCGGACAAAACCTTGGACGCGCTCTATGCATTTACTGATTGTGAAGTAAGCATATCTCCCAATTGCTGTGTAATTGATGAAAAGAAGCCCCACTTCCTTACAGTCAGTGCCGTCCTTAAAAAAGCCACGGACAACACGTTGTCCCTGCTTCGTCAAGAGTTGGAAATACACAAAGGAGAATTGCTTGAAAACCTTCATTTCGCATCATTGGAAAAAATCTTTATCGAAGAACGGATTTATAAGGAAGTAAAGTTCGAGCAATCCGAAAATACAGACGCCGCCTGCGAGTTCATTGATGAACGGCTGACTCCTTTCTATTCGCAATTTATCCGTGAAGTGACCAAAGAGGATATTCTGAAGTTATTGGATATCAAGATGGCCCGGATTCTGAAGTTCAACAAGGATAAAGCAGATGAGAACATAGCCCGTATCAAGGAACAGATTGAAGAAATAAACAATCATCTGGCACATATCGTAGAATATACCATTGACTGGTATCAGATGTTGAAAGATAAATATGGCAAACAATACCCCCGCCGTACAGAGTTACGTAACTTCGATACCATTGAGGCGGCGAAGGTAGTGGAAGCTAACGAAAAACTCTATATCAACCGCGAAGAAGGCTTTATCGGCACCGCCTTGAAAAAAGATGAATTTATAGCCAACTGTTCAGACATAGACGATGTGATTATCTTCTATAAAGACGGCAAATATAAAGTAGTTCGCGTAACAGACAAAATGTTTGTCGGCAAGAATGTTCTCTATGTCAATATCTTCAAGAAAAACGACAAACGTACCATATACAATGTGGTCTATCGGGATGGAAAAGAAGGGTTTCACTATATCAAACGATTCAACATTACCTCCATCACCCGCGACCGTGAATATGATGTAACACAAGGTACGCCCGGCTCACGTATCGTTTACTTTACAGCCAATCCCAATGGGGAAGCGGAGGTTATCAAGATTACCTTAAAGCCGAATCCGCGTATCAAAAAAATCATATATGAAAAAGATTTCAGTGACATCAATATAAAGGGACGCCAGTCCATGGGCAATATCCTGTCTAAATACGAAGTACATAAAATAGCCTTGAAACAACGTGGCGGCTCTACCCTGGGTGGAAGAAAAGTATGGTTTGACCGGGATGTACTCCGCTTGAACTATGACGGACGCGGTGAATATCTGGGAGAATTCCAAAGTGACGAATTGATTTTAATAGTCCATGAAAATGGAGAATTCTATACCAGTAACTTCGATTTGAACAATCATTATGATCCGGGGATCCACATCATCGAGAAGTTCGATGCCAACAAGGTATGGTCCGCCGCTTTATTTGATGCCGACCAGGGATATCCTTATCTGAAACGATTCACTTTTGAATCCACTTCACGCCGTCTCAATTATTTGGGCGAGAATAAGGAAAGTCGTTCTATATTGCTTACTTGTGTGGCTTATCCACGCATACAAGTCATATTCGGAGGACATGACAGTTTCCGTGATCCATTGGAAATAGATGTGGACGAATTCATCGGAATCAAGAGTTTCAAAGCGAAAGGAAAACGAATCAGTACTTACAACATTGAACAAATAAATGAACTGGAACCTTTACGCTTCCCCGAACCTTCCAAAGAAGAGGACGGTGCGGAAGAGGGGACTGATGAAAACGAAGAAACTGCCGAAATTGAAGATCCGGATCATGGTAAGAGTGAAACAGATATCATTGATGAAATTACCGGCCAGATGAAACTGTTTTAAGAAATGAAGAAAATTCTCCTGTTATTACTGTCCCTGTTTTTGGGTCTGTCTTCGCAGGCGCAGGAAGACAGCTTACAAGCAAACCGCTACGTTATGAGAGCTACTCTTTACGGTGCCGGTTTTACAAATATATTGGACACCTATCTTTCACCGATGGAATATACCGGACCCGAAATTCGTATCCTGCGTGAAAGTATGCGCATGACCAAACTGATGAATGGCAACGTGTCTGTTCAAAGTCTGTTCCAAGCCAATCTGTCCCTGACAGAGAATAAAGCAGAAACAAGTAATGAAATGGCAGGTATGGTCAATTGGAATTATGCACTGCATTACCAGTTCCGGCTGACAGAAAACTTGAAGATACTGGCGGGTCCCATGCTGGACTTGAACGGCGGGTTCATCTATAACATGCGAAATTCCAATAATCCCGCCCAAGCTAAAGCATATGTCAATCTGGCGGCATCGGGTATGGTCATCTATCGGTTTCATATCGGTAACTATCCGCTGATAGCCCGTTATCAAGCCAATCTGCCTGTCATGGGGGTTATGTTTTCCCCGGAATACGGACAATCTTATTATGAGATATTCAGTTTAAAGAATGGCGGCAAGAATGTGCTGTTCACTTCCCTGCATAACCAACCTTCCTTGCGACAGCTGGTTACATTGGATTTTCCTATCCGGTCGGTCAATATGCGTTTCGGATACCTATGTGATATCCAGCAGGCGAAAGTCAATAATCTGAAAAGTCATATATGGTCACACGCCTTTATGATAGGTTTCGTGAAAAACTTTTATTTATTAAAAGGTAAGAACAAAGTGGCGATGCCCAGCCGGGTCAGCCCTTATTAATATAGAGGATGAAAAGAAATAGTTATATTTTTATCAGTCTGTTATTGTCTGTTGTATTATTTACTTCGTGCATCACGGAGGACGAATACGACAACTCCCCCGAAGGCAACTTCGAAGCATTATGGCAGACTATCGACCGCCAGTATTGTTTCCTTGACTATAAAAAGCAGGAATACGGATTGGACTGGAATGAAATATACAGCCAGTATAAACAGAGAATATCCAAAGGCATGAATAATGAACAGTTATTCGAAGTTCTGGCAGATATGCTGAACGAGTTGCGTGACGGACACGTAAATCTGTCTTCCAAACTGGAGTACTCCCAATATCGTGAATGGTTTGACAGCTATCCGGCCAATTTCAGCGACAGCATCCAACGTGTTTATCTAGGTAAGGATTATGCCCAATCCTCGGGTATGAAGTATCAGATATTCGAGGACAATATAGCCTATATTTATTGTGGCAGTTTCCAATCGGGCATCGGTGAAGGAAATCTGGACGAGGTTCTAAACAAACTGGCTATTTGTGATGGGTTGATTATTGATGTGCGAAATAATTCGGGTGGTAATCTTACCACAGCCGAGAAATTAGCCGCACGTTTCACGAATGAAAAAGTGCTGGTAGGCTATATGTCCCATAAAACCGGACCGGGGCACAATGACTTCTCCACTCCCAAAGCAGTTTGGCTGGATCCGTCACTAGACCGTGTACGCTGGCAAAAACAGGCGGTAGTGCTGACTAACCGCCGCTCTTTCAGTGCCACTAATGATTTTGTGAACAGAATGAAAATACTACCTAAAGTAACCATCATCGGTGACAAAACAGGTGGCGGTTC
>ENA-ORID01000193-ORID01000193.1-human-gut-metagenome-genome-assembly--contig:-NODE-193-length-12989-cov-6.52969_pt1 | contig 12989 bp, 10 predicted proteins | sample MGYA00243028_ERZ508742 | MGnify/ENA primary metagenome ERZ508742 (study PRJEB26277, sample SAMN04329837) | human gut metagenome | biome: human-associated habitat | host: Homo sapiens | place: USA... | reverse complement strand
TGATGCCAGTTTGAACAATAATGAACTGATTTGGAATGCCCAAATAGCACAAAGTTTATTGAAGGGAGCAGCAACTGTTAGTTTTGAAATGTATGACATTTTAAAACAACAGAGCAATATCAGCCGTTCTTTGACTGCAGATGTACGTTCGGTTACCGAATACAACAGTATCAATAGTTACTGTATGGTGCATTTTATCTATCGTCTGAATATTTTTGGAAGTAAAGCCGCTCGTGACAAGATGATGAATAGCCATAGGGGATTCGGTGGTCCCGGTTTTGGTCCCGGTCCAGGAAGACATGGCCGGCGTCCTTTTTAAATGAAACTATATCTTAATCTTTTCCCAATCTATATTGTTATAGGTTGGGATTTTTTTTATAAGTTTGCTTATAAGTAAATTACTTGGAATTATATGGTAGAGTGGAGTATCTTTAATGAAATCTTTGCTGTTGCTTTTAACGTGCTTTATTTTGTGATTATCATCGGAACTATCTTTATAGTGATACTTGATAATCGTAATCCCGTTAAAACAATGGCATGGGTACTTGTGCTCTTTTTCCTGCCTATTGTGGGGCTTGTGTTCTATTTCTTTTTCGGCAGAAGCACACGTAAGGAGAAATTGATCAGCAAGAAAGGGTTCACCCGTCTCATAAAACGTCCCATGGCAGAATACCAGGCGCAAAAGGCGTTTAAGTGTCCTGATGAACAGTACCAGTTGATGCGTTTTTTCCGGAAAGTGAATAATGCTTTGCCCTTTGAAGGAAATGCGACGGAAGTTTTTACGGATGGTTATTCCATGCTGTATTCATTGATGAAAGAAATCAGTAAGGCAAAGCATCACATCCATTTGCAGTTTTATATTTTTGAGGATGATCCGGCAGGCAGGTTGCTGCGCGATTTGTTGATAGATAAAGCGCGGCAGGGAGTAGAAGTGCGTTTACTATATGACGATGTGGGCTGCTGGAAAGTTCCCCATGCTTTTTTTGATGAAATGCGGGGAGCAGGTATTGAGGCACGCAGTTTTTTGAAAGTCCGTTTTCCTTTATTTACCAGTAAGGTAAATTATCGTAATCACCGTAAAATAGTAGTAATCGACGGTCGTGTGGCTTATACGGGAGGGATGAACATTGCTTTGCGCTATATGAAAGGCTTTCCATGGGGGATATGGCGGGATACTCACATTAAAATAGAAGGAAAAGCGGTATATGGGTTACAGACTGCTTTTTTGACCGATTGGTATGTAGTAGACCGTACCCTTATCACTTCCTCCCGTTATTTCCCCGAAGTCGGAATCTTTGGAAAGGCTCTGATACAGATTGTTACTTCCGATCCTGTAGGCGAATGGCGGGATATTATGCAAGGGCTACTGATAGCTATCAGCAGCTCCCGAAAGTATTTTTATATACAAACACCTTACCTGTTGCCTACCGAACCTATTCTGATGGCATTGAAAACGGCAGCTTTGGCAGGCGTGGATGTTCGCATTATGATACCGGCACGTGCCGATACATGGATAACACATTTAGGTTCGTTATCTTATTTGGATGATATCATGCGTGCGGGTGTCAGGATTTACCTTTATCAGAAAGGTTTTTTGCATTCCAAGCTGATGGTCAGTGATGATACTCTTTCTACGGTAGGTTCTACAAATATGGACTTCCGTAGCTTTGAGCATAATTTTGAGGTGAATGCCTTTATGTATGATCCGTCCTCAGCATTGCTGTTGAAAGGTATTTTCCTGCAAGACCAGAAGGACGCCATCCTGTTGCAGAGAAAAACATGGATAAAGCGTCCTTGGTATCAAAAAGCACAAGAATCTATTGTCCGGTTGCTGGCACCGTTGCTTTGAAGAAAGAGAAGTTCACACTGCCATATGCACGGCGCTCAATAAAATGGGGGTCATCCTCAAAATGATTCTCTTTGCCATGTTCCAGTACCAGTAATCCGTCTTCCTTTAAAATCCCGCTTTCGAAAATACGGGTGGGGATGCTTTCCAACTCTTTCAAGGCGTATGGAGGGTCGGCGAAGATGAAATCAAATTGCTCGCTGCATTTGTCTATAAATCTAAAGACATCAGCACGGATAGGAAAACATTTGTCAGTCTTCACTTCACGCATCACCTGTGAGATGAAAGAAAGGTGCTGGGGATCTTTTTCTACTGAAATAACCCGGTCACAACCGCGTGAAACCAGTTCTATACTGATGCTGCCCGTACCGGCGAAAAGGTCCAAGGCTGTAACTCCGTCCTCGAAGTCAAAATAATTGTTACTTAATACATTGAAAAGGTTCTCTTTGGCGAAATCCGTTGTCGGACGTGCCTTGAATGTATGAGGCACGTCGAAACGGCGCCGTTTGTATATACCGCTGATTACTCGCATAATAATAAGGTTTGCATGTCAAAAGGTATCTCTTCTATTTTACTTATCTCGGAGCGGTTGAATTCCGCTTTGGGGCTGATGACGAATACCTGGCGCAGATAATTGCGCAACTCTTTCAGTAATTCTTCTTTGTCCTTTAATATTCCTGTCAAGTGCAGCTCGTCTCTTTCCTGATTATAATTTAATTGTTGCCATACATATAATAGGTAATACACACGGTCTGTGGTTTGTTTGCATGGAAATGAGTTGATCAGTAATAAGTTGCCCTTATCAAAACAAAAAACTTCCATTTGTTGCTCGCGTATGTATGTATATAGTTTCCGGCTGTTACCCAACCGGCTTTTCCGGGCGAAATATTCAGTCAGCGGGCTGGCGGTGGAGAAGAAACGAGCCGTAGGAAAATGTTCAGTCAGTAACAAATGGGTATGTTTGTCCATAGCAAAAAGTATTACCACATTGCTTCTTCCCAGGACATTGCAAAGTACAATCTCGTTATTTCCTTTAGCTTTAGGAAAATTATGATAGAAAATTGTATCCATCTGTTCGTCTTCGAATAATTCCAAAGGAACAGGGGTGAAACGGGGGGAGTCATACAAGATGTTAACCCGTTTATACGGATACTTCAGCGCTTCTGTTTTAGTCAGCATATCTTTCAGATTGGCCGTCATGGAATATCCGGTGTTGACCGGATGCGGAACAAAGCAGAAATCATTATCTGTCAGTGGGTTATAGATAGAAAAAGAAAATCCATCCGCATTGAGGTGGATGTTTAATGTAGATTTGTCCGATTTTGTAAATTCGATTCGTTCAGTCTTTCTTAATCCAAGTTACCCGCGTTATTGTTAGGCTGTTCGATATCACCCACTCTTAAACCGCAATATTTACCCAATTTGGTCTGAAGGTCTTTAAGGTTAGCCAATTCTTGAGTATTCAAGCCGCCCAAATATGTTTCATACGGAGTTTGAGCTTGGAACAAGTTCAAAGGAGCACCCGATTTGGTAGTATCGCTGCGGGTAACCATCTCAAATTGTACGCCGTTTCCGAAGGGAACATATCTCAAAGAGTCTGCGTTGAAGCCCGGAGCATAGATTGTATCTGTTACGGCAACCCATAAAGTATCACGTTTGAAGTTCATTAAACCTTCTTTTTCAACTTCTTTCCAGTTACCAGTTTTTTTGGCTTTGTTGATGATTGCCATAGCTTTCTTTTCAGTCATGCCAGCTTCCAGTTGCGTATCAGACAAAACTCCTTCTTTCTTTACAAATGGAAGTTTTGCAGTTTTGACGAAATCAATCAAGGTGTCGAAGCTTGCAGTATATCGTCCATTGTGCAGGTTACGGTATTCCAACTGTGCCTTACGGATGTCAATTAAGCGTGCAATAACTTGTTTCTCTCTAGTCTTTTTAGCGTCATCGAAGTTGATCGGTCCCATGATACTGCCGTAGCAAACGTATATCAAACCGATAACGCAAGCAGCCAATACAATATTAATAACTGTTTTCATGATAAATATGTGTTTTTTTTAGTTTATATTCGCATCGCAAAAATAAAACAAATAAATCTAATAACGCACAGTTCAAGGAACTTTTTATTACGCAATTATGATTAATAGTTATTTAGTGCAGCAAATTAAGGGAAATTTTCTATATAAACCAACTTTAGAACAAGAAAAAGCTGTTAAATTTTTAGCAGATTTTCTCTTTTCCCGCCAATCGGACTCGGTTTTTCTCTTAAAGGGATATGCCGGTACGGGTAAAACATCCCTTATCGGAGCATTGGTGAAGACCTTGGACCAGTTACAGCAAAAGTGTGTTCTGCTTGCTCCGACGGGAAGGGCGGCTAAAGTCTTTTCACATTATGCACAGCATCCGGCTTATACTATTCATAAGAAGATTTACCGCCAGCGCAACTTTTCAAATGACCTGGATAACTTTTCTTTGGATGATAACCTGCATCAGCATACTTTGTTTATTGTGGATGAGGCGTCGATGATCGCTAATGACGGATTGGCGGGGGCGGTCTTTGGTACAGGGCGTTTGCTGGACGACTTGATTCAATATGTATATGCCGGAACAGGTTGCCGTTTGATGCTGATAGGGGATACGGCGCAGCTTCCTCCGGTAGGAGAAGAGGAGAGTCCGTCTCTTTCGGCCGATAAGTTACGCGGGTATGGCATGGAAGTATATGAGGCGCAGCTCACTGAGGTGGTCCGTCAGATGCATGATTCGGGGATTCTTTGGAATGCGACAGAATTGCGCCGCTACATATCCGAGGAAAATTTTCTCACTTTGCCTTCTGTCCGTGTGGAAGGGTTTCCGGATATCCGGATGGTTTCTGGTAGTGAGCTGATTGAGGTAATCAATGATTGTTACGGTCAGGCAGGTATGGACGAAACGATTGTGGTCTGCCGTTCCAATAAACGGGCGAATATTTATAATAAGGGAATTAGGAATACGATTCTGTTTCGGGAGGATGAGCTGAACAGCGGTGACCTGCTGATGGTGGCGAAGAATAACTATTTTTGGACGGAGGGTTGTAAGGAGATTGATTTTATAGCCAATGGAGATATAGCTGTGGTTCGCCGTGTCCGTCGGGTGCGTGAGGCATACGGCTTTCGTTTTGCCGATGTGGTGCTGGCGTTCCCCGACTATGATGGTATGGAACTGGAGGTGAAACTTTTGTTGGATACCTTGCATACTGAAACACCCGCACTGCCTAAAGAATTGAATGACAGGTTATTTTATTCGGTATTGGAGGATTATGCTGATATAACTGTGAAACGTGAGCGGATGAAGAAAATGAAAGCCGATCCTCATTACAATGCCTTACAGGTGAAATATGCGTATGCCGTTACTTGTCACAAAGCGCAGGGTGGCCAGTGGAAACGGGTCTTTTTGGATCAGGGTTATATGACGGAGGATATGTTGACTCCGGATTATTTCCGTTGGCTGTATACGGCTTTCACCCGTGCTACGGAAATTCTGTATCTAGTGAACTGGCCGAAGGAGCAGACGGAATGAGCGGGCAGTCAGTGAGGTGTTAATGACTGATGATATGTTTTCAACCGTTTGGTTAATGTTTTTTTCTTTATGGCTAAGCCTTTTTGAACGTTTGTATTCTATCTCCATAACCTTTGGAGTTAACTCCCAAGCTTATGGAGTTAACTCCAAAGGCTATGGAGATAACTCCAAAGGCTTGGGAGATAGAAATCTTCCTTTTTATTTCCCTTATCCATAAAGAAGAAAAGGCTTAGTAAACCAGATAAAAAAACTCCGCCATCGGCTTTCAGACCAGATGGCGGAGTTTTGATATATACGAAATATGGACGAAATTCGAATAGATTACAATGCAGCCAGCTCTATCACTTTATCAACAGCCGCATTCAGACCGTCGGGATTCTTACCGCCTGCCGTTGCGAAGTGGGGCTGACCACCGCCGCCGCCTTGAATCAGTTTGGCTGCTTCACGGACCAGTTTGCCTGCATTCTGTCCGGCTTTTACCAGGTCTTCGCTAATCATGACAGTCAGCATCGGTTTGTTGTTGTCCACACTACCTATTACAACGAACAGATTGGCAGGAATCTCACCTTTCAGCTGGAAGGCAATATCTTTCACTACGTCGGCAGACATCGGAATGATGGTTTTCACCACTTTCACACCATTTATTTCTTTGGCATTCTCTACCAGTCTGGCTTTCAGTGCGGCGCCCTTTTCTTTCATGAACTCTTCCACCTGCTTCTTCAATCCTGCATTTTCGTCAATATACTTGCGGATGGCGACTTTCAGATCGGGGGCATTGTTGAACAATGCCTTCAAGTCATTCAGCGTATCTTGGACCGTATCCATCAATTCCTCTACTTTGGCACCCGTGATAGCTTCGATACGGCGCACACCGGCAGCAACAGAGCTTTCGCTGATAATACGGACCATACCGATCTTGCCTGTAGCCGGAACGTGGGTACCTCCACAGAATTCAATAGAGTTTCCGAATTGGACAACACGTACCTCATCACCGTATTTTTCACCGAACAAAGCAATAGCACCCAGTTCTTTTGCCTTTTCGATAGGAAGATTGCGGTATTCCGTCAAAGGGATGTTCTCACGGATTTTGGCATTTACCAAATGTTCCACTTCACGAAGTTGCTCGTCAGTCACTTTCTGGAAGTGAGAGAAGTCGAAACGTAATGACTCAGGGGTTACCAAAGAACCTTTTTGTTCTACGTGAGTTCCTAATACCTGGCGCAACGCTTCGTCCAGCAAGTGAGTACAAGAGTGGTTGGCGGCACAGGCGGCACGTTTTTCTGTATCTACACAAGCCATCATCGGAACGTCAAGGTGTTCGGGCAGTTTTTTGGTGATATGGATAGGAAGGTTGTTTTCCTTCTTGGTGTCAATGATTTCAATGGTTTCGAATTCGCTTACGATCACCCCTGTATCACCTACCTGACCACCACTTTCGGCATAGAAAGGAGTATCGCTCAGTACAATTTGATACAGTGTCTGGTTTTTCTGCTTGATCTGGCGATTGCGCAGGATGCGGGTTTCATATTCGGTATAGTCATAACCTACAAAGTGGGTGTCTCCTTCCTTTATGGTGATCCAGTCGCCGGTTTCAACGGCTGCCGCGTTACGGGCGCGTTCTTTTTGTTTCTGCATTTCGGCGTTGAACTCTTCTTCGTTTACAGTCATGCCGTTTTCTCGGAGAATCAGTTCTGTCAGGTCGAGGGGGAAACCGAAAGTGTCATATAATGTAAAGGCATCCACACCGCTGATCTCTTTTTTCCCGGCAGCTTTGGCATCGTTCATAGTCTTGTCCAACAGACGGATACCTGTTTCCAGTGTGCGCAGGAAAGATTCTTCTTCTTCTTTGATCACTTTCTCGATCAGTGTTTTCTGTGCGTTCAACTCCGGATAGGCCTCGCCCATATTCTCAATCAATACAGGCAGCAGCTTGTACATGAATGCTTGTTTCTGTCCCAGGAAAGTATATCCGTAACGGACGGCACGGCGGAGGATACGGCGGATTACATAGCCGGCTTTTGCGTTACTGGGCAACTGACCGTCGGTGATTGAGAATGCGATGGTACGGATATGGTCGGCTATAACGCGCATGGCGATATCTTTCTGGTTGTCTTGGCCATAGGTGGTTCCTGCCATTTCGGCAATGGCTTTCAGTATCGGTTGGAACACATCAGTGTCATAGTTGGATGTCTTGCCTTGCAGTGTGCGCACCAAACGTTCGAATCCCATACCGGTATCGATCACTTTGGCAGGAAGACCTTCCAGTGAACCGTCTGCTTTGCGGTTGAACTGCATGAATACAAGATTCCAGATCTCGATTACTTGCGGATGATCCTTATTTACCAGTTGGTTGCCGGGGATTTGAGCTTTTTCTTCTTCCGAACGTGAGTCGATATGGATTTCGGAACACGGGCCGCAGGGACCTGTATCACCCATTTCCCAGAAGTTGTCATGTTTGTTGCCATTGAGGATATGGTCTTTTGGCAGGAACTGTTCCCAGTAAGAGGCGGCTTCGTTGTCCCGTTCCAGTCCTTCTTCGGGACTTCCTTCGAATACGGTGGCATACAGATCTTTCGGATCTATCTTCAGTACATTTACCAGATATTCCCATGCCCAGCCGATAGCTTCTTTCTTGAAGTAATCTCCGAAAGACCAGTTGCCCAGCATTTCGAACATAGTATGGTGGTAGGTATCATGTCCCACTTCTTCCAGGTCATTGTGCTTGCCGCTTACACGCAAACATTTTTGTGAGTCCGCGACTCTTTTGTATTTGGCCGGGTGATTGCCCAGAATAATGTCTTTGAACTGGTTCATTCCTGCATTGGTGAACATCAATGTGGGGTCATCTTTAATGACCATCGGAGCCGATGGGACAATCTGGTGTCCTTTCGACTCGAAAAAGCTTTTGAAAGAATCTCTAATTTCTTTAGCTGTCATCATGTCGCTTATAATATATTGTCTTCTAGTTAATATTCTCAAAAAGGATTTGCAAAGATAATTGGTTTTATTATTTTTGTCGTCAAGAATTGTGCAAAATATTGATGTGTTGTGCATTAAAAACTTCAAAAAGCAGAATTAGATGCGTAAAGTCTACTATATTTATAATCCTAAGACCCGAACTTATGACCGCATTTACCCCACAGTGAGGCAGCGTGCCTTAAGCATCTTGCGCCGTTTGTTTGTGGGAATGGGCTTGGGGGCAGGCAGTTTCATTATCTTATTATTGATCTTTGGTTCTCCGTCCGAGAAAGAGCTCCGTATAGAGAATGCTCGCTTACTGGCCCAGTATAATGTGTTGTCTCATCGTCTGGATGAGGCTATGGGGGTGATGCAGGATATCCAGCAGCGTGATGATAATTTGTATCGGGTGGTGTTGCAGGCCGATCTCCTGTTTCGGATGCTGTCCGTAAGGCCGGTTATGGGGGGACAAACCGCTATGAACAGTTGCGGGATATGGCGAATGCCGATCTGGTTATCAATACCACTCAGAAGCTGGATATGTTGAACCGGCAGCTTTATATCCAGTCCAAGTCTTTTGACGAGGTGGTGGATTTGTGCAAGAATCATGACGAGATGCTGAAATGTATTCCGGCCATAATGCCGGTATCCAATAAGAATTTGAAGAAGACGGCTTCAGGTTACGGTGTACGTATAGATCCTATTTATAAAACAGCCAAGTTTCATGCGGGAATGGATTTCTCTGCCAATATAGGTACTCCTGTTTATGCTACGGGAGACGGAACGGTGGTAAAGGCGGGATGGGAAACCGGTTATGGAAATCTGATCCAGGTGGATCATGGTTTCGGGTACGTGACTTGGTATGCACATTTAAGCAAGTATAAGGTTCGCCCGGGGCAAAAGGTGGTACGTGGGGAAGTGATAGGGGAGGTAGGAAATACGGGCAAGAGTACCGGGCCGCACTTGCACTATGAAGTGCACGTGAAAGGAAAAGTGCAGAATCCTGTGAATTATTATTTCATGGATTTGAGTGCGGAAGATTATGACAAGATGATACAGATTGCAGCCAATCACGGTAAGGTATTTGACTAGCCGTGAATTTTTAATTCTTAATTTTAATTTACCATGGCCTATAATCCGAATAAAGAATTGAAACTTTACTATTCCATTGGGGAAGTGGCGAAGATGTTTGATGTAAATGAATCCTTGTTGCGTTATTGGGAAAAGGAATTTCCTATTATTTCGCCCAAGAAGGCGGGAGGGAATGTCCGTCAGTATCGTAAAGAGGATATTGAGAATATCCGGCTGGTCTATCATCTGGTGAAAGAGAAAGGGATGACTTTACAGGGGGCCAAGCAGAAACTGAAGATGAACAGAGAAACCACTATCCGTACTGCGGAGATTTTGGACAGATTGAAACTGATACGTGAGGAATTGGTCAGTATGCGTAAAGAACTGGATTACCTGACTTAAGAATATTCACCACAGATTGCACGGATTAAAAACGAGTTGCAGATAATCGTTATGGACAAATCAGTGTAATCTGCGGTGAAACTGGTATTGGTTAATTCGGCTGGTCTTCGAACTTTTCGATACGGGTGACGGTTTTTATCTCATCTATTTTCCTTAGGTTGGTAGTGATGGATTTTACATCATCCACATCGTGCACAAATAGCTGTATTCTTCCTTCAAAGATACCATCGTTACTTTCAATATTCAACTTGTGGATATTTACATTCAATTGTTGTGAAATGATTTCTGTTACCTTGTTTAACAGACCGATGTGGTCAATACCTTTTATGTAGATATTTACAGGGAAGTACAAGGACTTTCCTGTTTCCCATTGGACAGCCAACAAGCGGTTGCCATAACTGCTTTTCAGTTTGGTAGCCAACGGACATTGGCGTTTGTGGATGATGATACGATTATTGTCGCCTATATATCCCAAAACGTCATCTCCCGGAATAGGTTTGCAGCATTCTGCTATCACATAGTTCTTTTGGATAGCTTCGGGAGTCAGTTTCAATATTTTCTTGCTGTCTATCTTTGGTAGGGGAACCTTCTCTTCTGTCGGTTTCTCCTTGTTTGTCTTGCTGCCTCCGAAAGCGAAAGAGATATACTTTTTCCAGTTACTGGAAACCGGTTTGTCTTTCAGTTCGTTCTTGTCGTTTTCTCCTAGAATGATTGTTTTTAATCCGATGGCGGCAAACAATTCTTCCTGTGTTTTGATGGTATGCAGATTACAGATCTTTCGTATGTTTTCGGGAGTGTACTCTACTCCCTCCCTGGAGAAGAATTCCCGTAACATTTCCTCACCGGCCTGCTGCATACCTCGCTGTTCGCGTTTCAGTATGGCCTGTATCTTAGCCTTGGCTTTTGCAGTGGTGGCAAAGTTTATCCACGAAGGCTGTACATGTTGTGATTTGGAAGTAAGAATCTCCACCTGGTCGCCGCTTTGCAGTTTGTGGCTCAAGGGCACCAGCTTGTGGTTGACTTTAGCTCCGATGCAATGGCTGCCCAAGAATGTATGGATGGAGAATGCAAAATCCAGTGCCGTACAGTTTTGCGGCATTGTTTTGATTTCACCTTTCGGAGTGAAGACAAATATTTCAGAAGCGAACAGGTTCAGTTTGATGGTATCCAGAAAGTCCATGGCATCCGGTTGCGGATCATCCAGAATTTCCTTGATGGTACGCAGCCATTTTTCCAGTTCACCCTCGTCCTCACTGCCTCCGCCTTCTTTATATTTCCAGTGTGCGGCAAAGCCTTGTTCGGCTACATCATTCATCCGCTCGCTGCGTATCTGCACTTCTATCCATTGGCCTTTGTTACTCATCAGGGTTACGTGAAGTGCCTGATAGCCGTTGGCTTTAGGGTGGCTTACCCAGTCGCGCAAGCGGTCTGGGTGCGGTTTATAAATCTTAGATATGGATACGTATATGTTAAAGCACTCATTAAGTTCTTCTTCCGGATTTTTGGGACAGAAAATGATACGGACAGCCAGGATATCATATATTTCTTCAAATGTGATATGCTTGGTCTGCATCTTGTTCCAAATGGAATAAGGGGATTTTACTCGTGCTATCAATTGATAACTGATACCCATTTTGTCCAGTTGTGCGCGGATAGGTGCTGTAAATTCACGGAATACTTCTTCGCGTTCCGCTTGTGTTTCTTGTAGCTTGGATTCTATCTGTGCATATTCTTCCGGATGCTCATATTTGAAACTGAGATCTTCCAGTTCTGTCTTTATTTTGTTTAACCCCAAGCGGTTAGCCAGTGGCGCATAGATGTATAAGGTTTCTCCGGCAATTTTGTATTGCTTGTTGGGAAGCATGGAGCCAAGCGTACGCATATTATGCAGACGGTCGGCTATTTTGATGAGGATAACCCGGATATCATCACTCATGGTCAGTAGCAATTTCTTGAAATTCTCGGCTTGTGCGGAAGCCCGGTCTCCGAATATGCCGCCGGATATTTTAGTCAGGCCATCTACAATCTGTGCGATTTTAGGACCAAACAGATTTTCAATGTCTTCCACAGTGTAGTCTGTATCTTCAACTACATCATGCAGTAAAGCCGAACAAATGGAAGTTGATCCCAGTCCTATTTCGGTACATACAATTTTAGCAACGGCTATGGGATGCATGATGTATGGTTCACCCGAGCGTCGTTTTACTCCTTTATGTGCTTGTTTGGCAAAATTGAATGCCTTTGTGATGATTTCTACTTTTTTGCGGTGCTTGGTCGCTAGATAACTGTCCAAAAGTTCCTGAAACCCTTGGTTTATCATTTCCTCATCCGCCTGTTCCTGAGTCTGCTTTTCATCCGTCATATCTTTGCCTCCTATAATCTATACTGCAAAAATATACAAAAAACATATTCAAGCAAGTATTTTCAGAAAATGTATAGTGTTAAATCTGTATTTTTTATCAATCATCTGATCCGCAAACTTCTTCCGGCTCTGATATTATTGCCCTTTATACCGTTTAGATTACGTAATTGGCTGATGGATACGTGGTATTTGGCAGCAATTCCTCCCAATGTGTCTCCTTGTTTGATTTTATGATAAAGAGTTCCCTTGGATGAGCGGTTTCTGCTACTGGTTGTTTCCTTGATGGCTACCGTTTTTCTTTTGGTCAGATATTCATTGGGCTTATAAGCGAACACGCTGTCTTGGCGGTCAATGAAAGTACTGACAAAGTTATTGGGCAGACGAAGTGCGCACAACTCGCTGTTACCGGGAATAATATCCTTTTTGTATTGGGGGTTCAGGCTGCGAAGCTGGTCTAGGTTGATGTTGCATACTTCTGCCACTTGTTGTAAGTGGAGGTCTTTGTTAATGTGAATGGTGTCTGTAGCGTTGGGAAGCTGTGTTTCCATGGGACAGATGCCATGTTCGCAATAATAGGTCATGATGTAGTTTGCCGCTATGAAAGCAGGAACGTACCCACGGGTTTCTTTGGGCAGATAGTTGTAGATTGTCCAATAATCCGTGGCTCCTCCGGCACGGCGTATGGCTTTGTTGATAGTGCCCGGCCCGCAGTTGTAAGCTGCCAATACCAGATTCCAGTCTTGATAGATGTCGTACAGGTCTTTCAGGTAACGTGCTGCCGCCCAAGTTGATTTGCCC
>ENA-ORID01000191-ORID01000191.1-human-gut-metagenome-genome-assembly--contig:-NODE-191-length-13033-cov-4.67352_pt1 | contig 13033 bp, 9 predicted proteins | sample MGYA00243028_ERZ508742 | MGnify/ENA primary metagenome ERZ508742 (study PRJEB26277, sample SAMN04329837) | human gut metagenome | biome: human-associated habitat | host: Homo sapiens | place: USA... | reverse complement strand
GACCGAATCCCATTGTTCCCAATCCACCCGAAGTTACAATGCTACGGTTCTTACTGTATTTAAAATAACGAGCAGCCATCATTTGGTTCTGTCCCACATCTGTCACCAGTACGGCCTCATTATTCGAAGCCTCACTCACCGCACGCACCACTTCACCCATATTCAACGCCCCGTCAACAGGATGAATTTCTTTACTGATAACATGTTCATATTCCGTCTTTTCATATTCAGCAAAGCTATCAATCCATTCGGAATGTTTATTCTCCCGGATAAGTTGCGTCAGCATAGCTAGCGTATGTTTACAATTACCTAATACGGGTACATCCACTTTTACATTCTTGTCTATTTCAGAATGGTCAATATCCAAATGAATCACCTTTGCCTGGTTAGCATATGTATCTAATTTTCCGGTTACACGGTCGTCAAAGCGCATACCTACGGCAATCAACACATCACATTCATTAGTCTTGACATTGGGCCCCAGATTTCCATGCATACCTAACATTCCTTTATTTAAAGGATGCGAAGTCGGTATAGCCGAAAGTCCCAGCAAAGTACAGCCACAAGGCATATCGGCTTTTTCTATGAATGCACGTAACTCATCTTGTGCATTACCCAACTCTACCCCCTGCCCTACCAACACTAATGGCCTTTGGGCATTGTTTATCAATTCGGCAGCCTCCTGAAGAGATTCCTTATCAGGATTAGGTTCCGGATCATAACTACGGATAAAATCAAGCTTCATCGGTTCATAATCCACCATCTCCACTTGTGCATTCTTGGCAAAGTCCAAAACGACAGGACCGGGACGTCCGCTTTTGGCTATATAGAAAGCACGGGCTACAGCCCAAGCTACATCTTCCGCACGGCGAATTTGGTAACTCCATTTGGTAATAGGCTGAGTGATACCCACCAGATCTACTTCCTGAAAAGCATCCGTACCTAAAAAGGAAGCTCCTACCTGCCCGGCAATCACCACGATAGGCGTGCTGTCAATCATAGCATCGGCAATGCCAGTAATGGTATTTGTCGCACCGGGTCCGCTAGTCACCAAACAGACACCAACCTCCCCGGATACGCGGGCAAATCCCTGTGCTGCATGGGCAGCTCCCTGTTCATGACGGACCAATATATGGTTCAATGTATCTTTATGATGATATAAAGCATCAAAAGTAGGCATGATAGAACCTCCGGGATATCCGAAAAGAGTTTTCACTCCTTGATACTCCAAAGAACGCATCATCGCCTCTGCTCCTGTTATCTTTTCTTTTGCCATAATTGTTTAGTTGAGAATTGAGATTCAAAAAAATACGATGCCGGACAACTGGCCGATGACAACGAAACTGTTTTTTATTCTCAATTTTTAATTTCTAATTTAGTCAATGATTCTCACTCCTCCTTTATCTGCAGAACTTACCATACTAGCGTATGCCTTCAAGCTTTTAGGAACTTTACGGTCGCGGGTCACCGGTGCCATCGGTCGGGCGGCCAATTCTTCGTCGCTCAGTTTCACATTGATACTGCGGTTCGGAATATCGATTTCAATTATATCACCATCCACTATTTTTCCGATATTACCACCCGCTGCAGCTTCGGGAGAAATATGCCCGATGCTTAATCCCGAGGTTCCTCCACTAAAACGTCCGTCGGTAATCAGAGCACATTCTTTTCCTAAATGCTTGGATTTGATATAAGAAGTAGGATAAAGCATTTCCTGCATACCGGGACCACCTTTCGGACCTTCATGAGTGATAACAACAACATCTCCGCTGACTACCTTTCCTCCTAGAATACCTTCACAAGCAGCATCCTGCGAATCGAACACCTTGGCAGGTCCCGAGAATTTCCAAATACTTTCATCCACTCCGGCTGTTTTCACTACGCAACCATCCTGTGCAATGTTCCCTTTCAAAACGGCCAAACCTCCGTCCTTACTATAAGCATGTTGCAAATCACGGATACAACCATTGGCACGATCTGTATCCAGTTCTTTATAAACAGCATTCTGAGAACCCAGCTTTATATTGAATTTGTTTCCCGGAGCACTTGAATAAATACGTTTTGCTTCAGTATCCACTTCTTTCTTACATATATTATATTTTTCGACAGCTTCCGCCAATGTCAGGCCGTCCACTCGTTTCACATCAGTTTTCAGCAAACCACCCTTGGATAATTCTCCCAATATATTAAGGATACCACCGGCACGGTTCACATCCTGGATATGATATTTCTGTGTGTTCGGAGCTACTTTACACAAACAAGGCACATGGCGTGAAAGCATATCAATATCATCCATCTTGAAATCTACTTCCGCCTCGTGGGCGATAGCTAAAAGATGGAGCACAGTATTGGTGGAACCACCCATTGCAATATCCAATGTCATGGCATTCAGAAAAGCATCACGAGTAGCAATGCTGCGTGGCAACACGCTGTCATCTCCTTCCTCATAGTATTTATAAGCATTCTTCACTATCAGAGCAGCCGCATCTTTAAACAACTGAGTACGGTTGGCATGAGTTGCCAAAATAGTGCCATTACCCGGAAGTCCCAGACCAATAGCCTCATTAAGACAATTCATGGAATTAGCCGTAAACATACCTGAACAGCATCCACAGCCGGGACACGCATTATCTTCTATTTGAGCCACATCCTCATCGCTGACCGATGCATCAGCAGATTTAATCATGGCGTCTATCAAATCAAGATGCTGGTTATTCCATTCTCCTGCCTCCATAGGACCACCCGATACAAAAACAGTCGGTATGTTCAGCCGCATGGCAGCCATCAGCATACCCGGAGTGATTTTGTCACAATTACTGATACACACCATTGCATCCGCCTTATGAGCATTCACCATATATTCCACGCTGTCGGCAATGATATCACGACTGGGCAGTGAATATAGCATACCATCGTGTCCCATAGCTATTCCGTCATCAATGGCAATTGTATTGAACTCTGCTGCAAAACATCCCAGTTTTTCGATCTCGGCTTTCACTTGCTGACCTATTTCATGCAGATGGGTATGTCCCGGAACAAACTGTGTAAACGAATTTACTATGGCTATAATGGGCTTGCCCATCATTTCTTTTTTCATGCCGTTAGCCACCCATAAAGCTCTCGCTCCTGCCATACGGCGACCCTGTGTGCTAAACGAACTGCGTAACTGATTCTTCATCTTATTCTAAATCTATAACGTCCTATACTTATTGAAAAAGCCTTCCTCACCATGTGAGAAAGGCTTTCAATTATTTCTTTATATGTACAACTACACATACACAACCTTTCTCACGCTCCCAGTGTGACCACCACCACGACGCGAATAATATGCAGGACTGCCAGGTTATTTAGAGTAGTAATATTCATATATCTGTTTTCTTTGTTTCTTTAACGACTGCAAAGGTAAGGCGTTTTTCGTAACAAACAAATAAAATGAAGATTTTTTTTCTTATAAATTATTATTCGTAACTAAATCGAGCTTTAAACGATCATTTTATCACAAATATACACTGTATCTTCCAACGGATAAATAAAAAAGAGAATGCATTGGTTTGCATTCTCTTTTCAGTTCATTTATTTCATTTTATAAATTTACTTATTCGCCACATCTTCCATATAGGAATCCAACCCCTTGTTTTTCAATGTAACATTCAACAACTGTACATACTTCTTGTACTGCTCATTTGTCAATGTACGTTTCATCAGTTTGAAGTTTCCATATACGGCTTCACGCAATTTTTTACCTTGTTTAGCTTCTTTTGCGTAGCTTGCGCTTTGCACTTTGTCAGCAAAATAATCAGAAATATTAGCAACCTCCTCCATCTGACGTGCATCCAGATTCAAATATTTGCTCAACTTTGCGACGTTAACATCTACCTTCCAATCTTTACCTTCTACTTTTTCTCCTGCAAAACTTGTAGCTGACATTCCTAATGCCACTACAACCAACAATACTAAACGTTTCATAATACCTAAAATTTTAATTTGTTAAACCTAAAAACAATTTACTTAGTACCTAAGAACTAAATAATACCTTTTAAAAACAATCTCGTTATCTCTTTCTCTTTACGTTGCAAATATAACAACATGCTTTATAACATGTTGTCATATATCTGTTAATTAAAGCAAACATCTATCAAAACGAGCAGTTAATTGATTTATATCAAGGATTAAACGCCACCGAAAATGCATTTATAGTATCATAATAACAAATTTATATAATATAAACGTAATAACAAAGGATTAAGGGGAATTAATTCGTATCTTTGCCAACAAAAAACTTACGTAAATAGTTTATATTACATTATTATAATAAGAAAACATGGAAAATAAGTACATCACCGTAGCATACAAACTTTATGTAATGCAAGACGGCCAGAAAACATTGGTAGAAGAAGCAACTGTAGAACATCCTTTCCAGTTCATATCCGGCTTAGGAACCACACTGGAACGCTTTGAAACAGAAATAACAGCCTTGAAGAAGGGTGATAAATTTGAATTTGTCATTCCTACCGCAGAAGCCTACGGAGAATATATGCCCGAAGGTGTGCGCACTGTATCTAAAGATTTGTTCACCATTGATGGTGTTTTTGATGAAGAACGTATCTTCCCGGGGGCTGTCATTCCCTTACAGGACAATGAAGGCCATCACTTCTACGCTACCGTAAGCGAAGTAACCAATGACACTGTTACTGTAGATTTAAACCATCCTCATGCAGGTAAAGATCTCACTTTTGAAGGTGAAGTAGTAGAATCCCGCACAGCCACTAATGAAGAAATTCAGGAAATGGTAAAAATGATGAGTGGAGAAGGATGCGGCTGTGGTTGTGGTGACTGCGGAGGTGGATGCGGTGATGGTTGTAGTGATGAAAACAACTGTGGATGCGGACATTGCCACTAATCCAATTTGAAAAATAATAAAACGAGAAAAGGGCGGATTTTTTGTTCCGCCCTTTTTGTTTCTCTCTATAGGATATCCGGATATTTCTTAATCTTTTCAGAATACTCCTATCGATAATATAAATTCTATCGCAAAATTATCGCTTTATTACTTTTCCACATTCTGTGTAATCGTTCCATTTCCAGGATTAGATACGGCTTCACGCGGAAAAGGCATAATCCATAAATGCGAATCAGACTTTAGAATATACTCTTTTCCTTCAATAGTGCGTGGAAAAGTACGGGCATACTCCGGATCCTTATTCAAACGTCTATAATCACAATATATAACCTGAGTCTGGATATATTCACTCTCTTTATCTCTTATTATTTTTTCCACTGCTTATTTCTTTGTTGCAGCAGTCCAATCTTGATAAATCTCAAGAAGAATACGTGTTTTTCTCACCTTATTCACCAGTTCCATTGCTTCTCTAATATTAGCTTCTCCCCCTTTACGAGCCAAACATTCGGCCTTTATATAATACATTTCAGGTGAACGCATACCTCCTTTATTCATTTCCAAAGCATAGATACCCGCATAATAAGGAATACCGGAAGATGACACTCTGGATTTCCAATGGGTCAGCAGACGAGTATCCCCCTTTTCAAAACGAGCCGCCCGTTCAGGAGAAATAGCGTAGCTTGTGTTATTCAAGCCAGTCCAACCTGAAGTGGAAGATCCATAACAATAAATATAATTCTCTACATTATCTGTTTCAGGATTACCGGCTACCCCTGATGTATAATTCTTGGGATCATCATAGCGCTCCTTATCCGCCTCATAAAGATCTATCCAGTTAAAAAGCTGGTCATTTTGCTCCAATGCCAATGAAGCGTTCTTCAAAGCATTGTCATAATCCCCCATAGACAAATACACTCGAGCCAACATACCATATCCAAGTGCCCGATTAGGATGAAGAATCGACTCACTATGTACAGGCAGATCTTCAACCGCCTTATTCAAATCATCAAGCATAAACTCATACATTGTTTGCAAAGTTACCTGCGGCGACGGAGCCTCCACAGAAGCCGAAGTTATCAAAGGAACTGACAGTTTATCCTTAGTAGCCTCATCATACTGGTCAGCATAAAAATTAGCCAAATAAAAATAATGCATGGCTCTAAGAACACGTCCCTGAGCTATTAACTGACGGCGCTGAACCTCCGTACATTCTGTCGCATCCGGTACATCCTCTACGATTACTTTCCACGCAAAAAGTCCCTCATAAGCATTAAAATAAGGGTTCTTATCATTGCCTGTCATTAAGTCTATTCGATTTACAGATTCATCTGCGTAATAATTGGCACGTGTTAACGACGGACTAGTTACGGCAGAAGGAAGTTTAAATATATCTCCTGCTAATACCGCAAGCTGATCGGGATCAAGAAAATGGTAGGAAAAATTATTTCGGATAAAAGCATTATAGTCTTCCCATGTCTTCGGAATCTTCTGCCCTTTCGGCACATCATCCAAATAATCATCACAAGCGGAAAGCATCATAGCCACCATAACAAAAAGCAGACTGCTTATCTTTATCATTTGTTTTTTCATATTATTCATTCTTTAAAAATTCAAATACAATCCCCATACATAATTCGGTTTCACTTTACCGCCTAAATCGTAATTCGCTTTACTATCAAAAGCAAATGTTGCTACATTCTCTACATTGAACTGAAGACGAGCGCCGGAAAGAGAAATTTTCTTGCACCAATGGGCCGGAACTCTGTACGCCAATGAAATATTACTCAAACGAATATTTGATGCATCATACACAAACAAATCCGAATAACGATATAATTCCGTACGGTGTGTATTAAAATTCTCCGTATCATTAGAGAAAAGCAGACGTGGTACGTCCGTTACATCCCCAGGCTGAGTCCAACGGTCCACTATACCCTTAGCAGTAGATGTAATACGTCCGTTCGACATGTTAATGCTTGGAATATTGCTTGACCGCAACTTGTGACCTGCATCCAATATCAGCATTGCTGAAAATTCAAAACCTTTATAACGTAATACATTGGTTAACGAAGCATTATGTATAGGAACAGTCGTACCACAATAAACCAATGCATGATAATCACGTGCAGGACCTGAAGTGACATTATTTTCCGCATCATATACCTGTGGATCACCATTCTCATTCAATCCAGCCCACTTATACGCATAAATACCATATAATGGTTTTCCAACCATAGGATAACTGGTAGGCATACTTATACGGCTATCCCACAAACTTGGTTGCACACTGATGTGTTTTACTTTATTTCGATTAAATGCATTTAACAATGAAGCGTTCCAACTAAAGTCCTTCTGACGGATAATCTCTCCGCTCAAAGTGATTTCCACTCCCCGGTTTACCATTTTTCCATTATTCGTCATCAACGTTGTATAGCCAAACCCTTGTGTAGGACTACCATTTATAGCAGCAAGTAGATCAACACTATATTTATTATAATACTCTATTGTTCCCGACAGACGATGACGGAACAAAGCAAAATCTACACCTACATTCACAGTCGTTGTCTTTTCCCAACGGATATCCTTATTGGGAGGAGTATTCACAGACCCTGCCATACCATCCACAAGGCTGGAATCATAATAGGAAGCTATCAGAAAGGGAGCTGTATTACGCCCAATATTACCACCAATACCGTATGAAGCGCGTAATTTCAACATGTCTACAAAATCCGCTTGAAAGAATTTCTCTTTATAGATATTCCAACTTCCCCCGACTGACCATAAAGGTTTATTCTGGTATTTCGAATTAGTTCCCCACAAGTTCGAACGATCCCAACGAATACTTCCAGAAAGTACATATTTATCATCATACGTATACGATGCATTCGAATAGAAGGAAACAAAACGATTAAGCAATTCACGAGACGAAGCAATACTATTCTGATCTAACTGAGCAGATCCTAACAAGCCCGAAAAATAAGCCAAATCTTTCATATTATAATTTTGCCATGTTTTAAGCTCCGGATCATATCCGTATACCGTATTTTCATCAAAATTAATCAATGAATGGCGCACTTCCTGTCCTAATATCCATACTAAATTATGCTTTTCATCAAATGTTTTATCAAGACTCAACTGTTGACGGAAGTTATAACTATGTTTGCTGTTCTTCAACGTATGAAACGAATCTCCATTCGGCAGATTATATACCAAAGAACTGCCATTCGGTGATTTGCTGGTAAAATCATTAATACGCTTACGCATAAAATTTGACTCTTTCTCACCCAATGATTCATAATCCGAATCACTTGTTTCATATTGGAACATCACATTGTAATTCAACCAAGAAGTCAAATCAAACTTCAACTTAGCATAAGCGCGGGTTTCAAAAGTTTTGGTTGTATTAAGAGCATAATTCAACTCATCCATCGGCACGAGATCTTCTGAATACAGCCCATATTGATCCACTAAATCACGACGTGACTTGTCACTTTGTGAAGGTGCCACAAAATAACTTCCATCTGCATTGACCAACGGATCATAAGGCATGACAGAAAAGCCCGGATCAAACAAATCATATGACTGGTTCTTCTCTTTGCCATATTTCAGATAAACGCCTGTATCAAAATGCAACCAATTGGTTAGCTGTAATGAATTAGTAATATTGATACCTAATTTCCAATCACTATGATTTATATCCTCATAATCATTATCCCAATAAGTAGTAGAGAAATTAAAAGAATTACGCTCTGTTGTTTTACCTACCCTCAAATTATACTGCTGGTAAAAAGGGTTACGCTTACCATATTTTTCTGCCTGATCATAATATTGATAACCGTAGGAAGCCAACTGATTCAGAATTTTATCTCCCTCAGCCATACTGATTTTCCCAGTGTACATATCTAACAAAGTATTAACTCCCAAACTAGGATATGGTCCGTTTTCACGCAAATCGGCAGCCTGCATCTCCGCAGCCTCAGGCGTACTCAATGCCATAGTCGCCCATTCACGTTCCATAGCAATAACATCAGCCGCATTAGTCCGATTTTTTTATAATAAGAATAAGGGTGCACTGTAAAGGTAGAAGAAAAACTTACTTCCGCTTTACCTTCTTTAGCCTTTTTCGTAGTAATCACAATCACGCCATTAGCAGCTCGCGCACCGTAGATAGAAGCAGCAGCAGCATCTTTCAGCACTGTTACTCTTTCAAGATCTTCCGGATTTAAATCAGGCATATTTTCAGTTGTCTGCCCTATTCTGTCTAATGTTGTATTTTCTACAGGAAATCCATCAATCACGACCATCGGATTCGCGACAGCATTCATGGTTGTGACACCACGAATCTGTCCATTCACATATCCAGCCACTTGTCCCTCAAGCATAGAAGACAAGTTATCCATACGTTTCAACTCTAACTTTTCAGTAGAAACTTTAGAAAACGCACCCGTAGAACGTTCTTTCGACAAAGTCTGATATCAGTAACCAACACTTCATCCAACATTTCAGTGTCCGCATCCAACCGAATAAAAAGCTCTTTCTTTCCATCCACAACCGCCACTTCTTTTGATTTCATACCAATATATGAAACCACAAGTGTTTCCCCACTGTTTACCTTCAGATGGAAACGTCCATCCACATCTGTTACGGTACCATTCTGAGTTCCTTTTACCAATACAGTCGCTCCAATCAACGGTTCATCATTAGTATCTGTAACCACTCCCGAAATAGATTTTTTTTCATTCTGCCGTATTTCTGAAACGACAGTACTTTCCTCTGCCAACGCATAAGCTACCGGTCCACACAAACAAATACAAAAAAGAATTCTTGAAAAAAACAGATTTCCCCCTTTGCACCTTCTTGAGTTTACTGATTCTTCACTCATAAAATTAAAAAAATTTATCAATATAAAAGTCAGTTAAGTAATTCATCTAATTTAGCTATTGTTTTGGGATCAGAAGGACGACTCATATCCACCGATATAATTTTTCCTTCCTTATCTAAAAGAATAAAACGGGGAATCCCCTTTATCATGTAGTCATTCATAAATGTATCTCCATTTACAAAATGCAACTGAATACCCTTTAAACCAGCCCTCACTCTATTTTCCCATGCTTTTTTGTTATTATCACATGAGATACTAACAAAATAAATATCTTTTCCATGGTATTTTTCTTCTAACTTTTGCAAATGTGGAATTTCACGTTGGCAAGGACCACACCAAGTAGCCCAAATATCTATATATACATACTTTCCCTTAAAATCAGAAAGAGAAACTTTTTTACCAGACAAATCCGTACAGTTAAAATTTGGAGAAAGAGCTCCTACCGACAATTTGCGCCAACGATTGCACAATGTCTCAAAATTCTTCACCAATAGCGGTGATTTTACATACCGATCGAACACAGCACAATAAGCATCAGCAGAATCAAGTCCATATCTCTCTACATAAGCATATACATTCTTATTTATTAAGAACTCTGCAATACTAGGCTCCTTCACTTCCGATTCCACATATCGGACTACCGCATCCAAAGACTTTGATTCCGGGTATTGTTTTCTTGCCACTCTGCTTACCGCCTCAACCAAAAATGAACGGAATTCGTCATATCGCAACAAAGAAGCATCCATAACTATCAACTCCTGTAACTTACTCCAATATTCTAAAGAAGCTTCATAAGTAGAATCCTTAGCTATACGCATATGGAAATAAGGATAAGAAGGCAATGTAGCACAAGTAAAATATTTCAAACGTATTTTCTCCATTTCATTAATTTCCTCTGATAATCCGGCATGATCCAACTCTTGCAGATTTACATTCAAAATACTATCCATTTTCAAAAAGAACGCTTTTTCTCCTAATGCCATATCATCAATTTCTGCTGCTTTCAAACGTCCGTTATTCAAATAGATATTTACTTGTGAACCTGTGCCTGTAATGGCTACACGTTCTCCAAATTTTTTATTTTCAAAAGAAATTTGTATATCTGTATCAGGTGTAAGCAACAAAGTACGACTTATATAATGATAACCTAATGCCACATAAACAGGCTCCGTAACATCGACTACCAATTCTCCCTTTCCTGAAGCATCTATTGAAATAGGAAGTTCTCTCCCGTCAGGAAAATAAAGCATTGCTGAATGATCTTCTATTTTACCACTTATAGACAAAGAAATCTTTGCCGCATAACTATAAAAAGGGAATAACAAACAGACAAAAAGAAAGACTCTCATTTTTTTCTTAAACCACTCCATAAATATTTTTTTATATTAAACATTAAAAATTAAGTGCGAAATTAACAAATAATTTGCAAACCGCCTTAATTTATATTACATAAACTAATGTTTAAGTAGCATTTTAACATAAAAAAAGCGATGGAATTCATACAGAGTTCATCCACGTTCCAATACCCCATATATTCTCCACAAAGAAGTTAAAAGAATTATAGTCACCACCAATACACACCTGCTTAAAGCAATCGGTCTAATAATGAAATTAGAAAAAAGGAACAGTATAATCCAACAATGAAGTTAAAAATTAACTGAGAAAATGCCAAACCGTTTGCCCATTCCAAAGACTATCTGTATTTTTGGCAGAAATATTCTGATTAAATGAATGAGAATGTCCTTGCCAAATTGAAAGTACTAGCAGAATCTGCCAAATATGATGTTTCCTGCTCCAGTAGTGGGACTGTGCGCCGTAACCAATCAGGCACATTGGGAAACACCGTAGGCGGCTGGGGAATATGCCACAGCTTCGCCGAGGACGGTCGTTGCATATCCTTGCTGAAAATAATGCTGACCAATTATTGTATCTATGACTGTGCCTATTGTATCAATAGAAGAAGCAATGACATTCCCCGCGCCACGCTTTCGGTAAGCGAACTGGTAGACCTCACCATCGAATTCTACCGGCGCAACTATATAGAAGGGCTTTTCCTCAGCTCCGGCGTTGTACGCAATCCGGATTACACCATGGAAAGGTTGGTACGTGTTGCCAAAGACCTGCGGTTAGTACACAAATTCAACGGATATATTCACCTGAAAAGCATCCCCGGAGCCAGTCGCGAACTAGTTAATGAAGCCGGACTCTACGCTGACCGCCTCAGTGTAAACATAGAAATTCCCAAAGAAGAGAATCTGAAATTACTGGCTCCCGAAAAAGATCACAATAGTTTGTACCAGCCCATGCGCTATATCCAGCAGGGAGTACTTACCAATAAGGAAGACCGGAAAAAATTCCGCCATGTTCCACGCTTCGTTCCTGCCGGACAAAGCACGCAGATGATTGTCGGTGCCACAACCGAATCAGACAAAGACATCCTTTATCTTTCTTCTTCACTCTACCAACACCCCACCATGAGGCGCGTTTACTACTCAGGATATATATCCGTAAATACATACGACAAACGGCTTCCGGCACTGAAACAGCCGCCATTGGTACGTGAGAACCGTTTGTATCAAGCCGACTGGCTGTTACGTTTCTATCAATTTAAAGTAGAAGAAATAGTCGATGACTCCTATCCTGATCTAGATTTGGAAATCGACCCCAAATTAGGTTGGGCATTACGGCATCCAGAACAATTTCCTATAGATATAAACCAGGCAGATTACGAAATGATTCTCAGAGTACCGGGTATCGGAATCAAATCGGCAAGACAAATCATCGCGTCACGCCGCTTCTCAAAACTGGGATTCTATGAACTGAAAAAAATAGGTGTAGTGATGAAAAAAGCGCAATACTTCATAACCTGCAACGAACTCCCCACCCGAACTGTTAATGAACTGACCCCGACAGGAGTACGCAGACTGTTAGTACCCAAACCCAAAAAGAAAGTGGACGAACGCCAATTAATACTAAACTTCACTGATAACGAATGATTCTGTTTATCTATGACCATACATTTGAAGGCTTGCTGACTTGCATTTTCGATGCTTACTTCCGCAAAACCTTTCCAGACTCGCTCTTGATGGAAGGCGAGCCGCTACCCTTATTTTATGATGAAGCCATACACATAGCCACTGATGAAGAGAAAGCCGGACGAGTGTGGCGCGGATTACAGAAAAAAATCTCCAAGCATGCCCTTTTCAGCTTGACCTGCTGCTGGTTATCAGAATTACCAAAGGTGGACGATA
>ENA-ORID01000188-ORID01000188.1-human-gut-metagenome-genome-assembly--contig:-NODE-188-length-13180-cov-5.45554_pt1 | contig 13180 bp, 5 predicted proteins | sample MGYA00243028_ERZ508742 | MGnify/ENA primary metagenome ERZ508742 (study PRJEB26277, sample SAMN04329837) | human gut metagenome | biome: human-associated habitat | host: Homo sapiens | place: USA... | reverse complement strand
ATGGATGGAGCTCTTTTCAATTAGAATACAGCGCACTTTTCAATTAGTATCTACAATATAGTTACACTCCTTTAATAATGATAAAAGGCTTCGGTTCAGTTCTGTGTCGGGTATAATTGGGTGTTTTCCGTTCTCCTTCATCTTGCTGTAGGGTAATGGCAACAATGCCAATAGCTCATCAATCACATCATGGTTATCCTGGTTTTGTCTGATAGTATGATAAATGACTGTTATTGCTTTCTCTAATACGGATGCCTTGACAAGAACCTTTTTCAGCAGGTCATAATCTATTTCTGTTTCATAATCTGTTAATATTTCACAGATAATATTGGCGAGTTTCTGACTGACATCTATGGAAGTTGCTTTCAGTTGTTGGAGCACAACTGATTTTTCTTTGCCGGATAACTTGTAGCTACCAAGCAAACAGAGAGCCAGGTCTTTGTTATAAGCTATTTTATCTTTGTCCTTTAAAAACTCATTTTTATGATGCAACAGAAAATTGCCATAGAGTATATCACTATGACGGCTGAGGTATCGGATATTATCCTCCGTATACTCAATGCTATTCTGATCTATTAAATAGCTGATTCGCTCATCTTCCAAATTTAAAAGTTCCTCATTCAGATCCATTTTACACAGGAAGGCTGAGAATATCTGCTTGTAGGAATTAATACTAATCCGGTTACTACCCATAATATTATTAAATAGCGAATGCTTATGTGGCTCACTTCCTGCAAATCTTCTTGTTCCCAGTATTTCCGCATGTTTATCTAAATATGCCCATAAGACATCGTCTATATTACAGTCGTTTTGTACATAGTAATTGGTTATATTATCCCAGTTAGGTACTAGTAAATCCAGTCCAAATGCTAAACCTTTCATGTCATCTTTCACCTTAGATACATCATTGATAGGATTAATTTGGGCCTTGAGATATCTCTGTTTAACCTCCATTATAACCTCCTTGTTATTTAAAATCTCCAGCATGGATTCTTCATCTTCATCGCATATATTCTGGAAGACATTTTGAATGCATTCTTCCATATTTTCTTGTATCCTTTCAATGACGTCTTTCCGTCCGACTCTTTTGATGCGCGTTAGGGTGATATTGTTTTCATTTGCACCTGCTCTATCGCTGATATGATTCAGTAATAAGCTTATGTTGTGTCTCGTCAAAGTATAGCTGTCACCTTTAATAATAAGTTCCAACAAGGGTTTGGAAGTATTTGTCAATTCCTCATAACAGCATACACTGGCAATAAAGTTGATTTTCTTATCGTCAAAGCAATCGTATCTGTTTGCTAAGTAATCATAATTATCTTTCAACCATGTTTTTTGAAACTCACCTATATGGCTGTTCTCACAAAACTTTAACCATGCTTCGATCAGAATGTCTCTGTACTCACAGTTCAATACCGAAGTCCAGCTATCATTGACGTTCCAATTGATATAGTGATTAAACACATTATAATTTTGTTTTCCCTCTTTGTAATATTGGGCCAGAAAATCCATTTTAGCTACGGGTTGTTCCAATCGTGCCATGAATAGAAGGAACCGTTCTCGTTCGATGTTCGTATGTTTGCCCAAATAATCCAACAGATTAATATTAAGCACGCTATCACTGAGATAAGCATAGGTTGGTAATTGTGCAACAAAACTTTGTATCTTGTCTATCTTGGCATTATATTCGGGACTTTTGTCCAGCTTCATGGCTATAAGCAGAAGACGGTCATTCTGAGAAATCGTGTTCGGATAGAAATAAGAAATGTAGTCATAATAGTCTTCATCAATATAACCACGCCGGATAAAGAGATCCATCATTGGAGCCAATTTGATTTTCTGGAAAGCTTCACATTCATTCATCTTAAACTGCATAAACAGTTGCTTCAAAGAAAAACTGTTGATACGATATTCTTCCTTTTTCAGTTCCTCCTCTTCCCTGGCTAAATCTTTGTCTTTTGTTGTAATAGCGGCTAACCGTTGGGCATAAGATGTTTTTGGATCAATCTTTTTCTCTATTTCGCTAAAGCGGATGTTTGTATGGGATGTATAAATACTATATGAATTAAAATATTTGTATTCTATTCTCTCTTTTTGGATGAGCTCATTAAATAAATCCTCATCCTTCCATATAGCACTCGTTTCATAATAGTTATCATTAATCTTTATAGAAATTAGATTGCCGTTGATATGGGTAACATATCCGTTTACATAAATCATTCGCAATTCACCTGCCTTCAGGTGTCGGTTCCTTTCCTTTGTTTCGCGACGTTTGGCCATCTCCTCCTTCCGTTTGTTCAATATCTGGAGCGCAAACTTGGTGAGTTCCTGTTTGGTTTCATGACATACGCATTGATAAACCTTTCCACGTCTGTTGTGTAGTGCTGAGAAATCATCTGGATAATAGATCTTATACACAATCATGGCCAGTAGTTTTGAGTGGCTTAATTCCGTACCGTTGACAAAAAGCCGCTTGTGGTATTGGTGATACTCGTTTGCAATATTCTTCAACAAGCGCATATCATCTATGAAAAAGGCTATATCTTCCAAATCATCAGCTTTGATCTCCTCCTTATGCCCTCTCTTTTCCAATTCTTCTTTCAGTTTGTCTTTCGAGTTGGAAGGGTTGATAACCGGAATGACAGTGGTTATATAATCAAAGAACTTTGTCCGGGAGGAATCCTTGAACATATCATCTTTCACTGCATAGATGAATTTTATCTTTCGTCCTACGACAGCCGAATTGTTTAGTAAGAAGTTGAGTTCCCTCAATTTCAGAAAGATATCGGGGGTATCAAAGCGATCTAGGTCCTCAATGACCACTACGTCATAATCAGTTGCCTGGAAGAAATACAGAATCTCGTCTAGATGGCGGTTGAAAATGGAGTTTTCGTCTTTAATCTCAATCTCGCCGTCTTTAAAGTTGAGCTTATTCAGTTTGGTACTGCCATATATCCGGATAACATATTGTGCTATTGTATATAAGACAAATAACAGATATAGCAGAGCCACAATATCCCCTATTAGGTTAAAAACAAATCCTTGACTGAAAACACGATAAAACGAGTCAATTCTCATCCAACTAGGTTCGAAAAGGATTGCAAATGCAAGAATCGTTCCGATAAAACCACATGCTAATTTCGATATATGTTTTGGGGTAATGTGTGTGATCCGTTTGAAGCGTGAATTGGGTAGAGTATCAATCGTTTCTCGGTAAATTAATTGCTGGAGAATGCTGTATTCTATTCTTCGGTTCAGTATTTCTTTATAGTTTTCATTATCCCGGTCATCGAAGTTATCTTTACCTGTAGATTTTTCACTGGTTTGGTTATCCAGAAGTTCTTGTTGGTCTTCCGTTTCTTCATCCTTTGTTTTTTGATGTTTGTCGTCATCCAATGTTGCTAAGGATATGGGCAGATAGTTCCATTTTTCATCTTTCAAATACATCAGAGTGTGTAATACAGAACTTTTTCCTGACCCATAAGGACCGGTCAGGGCAATATTCAAAACATCCTCAGCCTTGAGTGCTTCCCGTAAATCACTGACAGACTCTTAAGCTGAATCATTCTCCTTCAGCAAGGTCGGAGTTAAGGATTCTTGAAATTGTGATACCTGCTCAATTTGCGCCGAAGGCACTTGAGTGGATTCTTGTGTATTCTCCATAATGTTTTCTCAATAAAAATTATATAATTCTATATAATTCAATACTTCGCCCATTTTGTTTTTATAAGTAAAGGCTGTCCATTTATTCTGTGTTAAAATCAGTTCTTTAATATAGATATTAATTCTTTATGCAAATATAAAGTTTAAAATAGTGACAAACAAATGAATCTGCTGAATATATCATCTGGATAACCACTTATTTAATAAAAGAATATTCTAATTTTCAATCATTTTAGTAACTTCATATAGTGATAATCATTATTGGTTCGTATTTTATTCGTTTGTTCAACTATTTGCGGACATGAAGATTTTGGATGTCTTAAGATTGATTTTGAGCAAACATAATCCTCATTTTTATCGTTATAGCCTATGAATTAAGTAGGTATAATATGAAAAGATTATTATTTGTTTTGACTTTTATGTCTCTCACTTTTCCTGTTATATGGGGACAAACTAAGATACAGAAGTATGCAGGGACGGCCATGCCCTATCCTAATAGGACAGACTCGTCCATTACTTTTCGGGATGGTATGACCCCATTTTATATAAATCATCTGGGAAGACATGGAGCCCGCTTCCCAACTTCAAGAAAAGCCCTAGACAAAGTGGAGAAGGTATTGGTATCAGCCCAACAAGAGAATGGACTGACCTCAGAAGGCATGGCTTTACTCTCTATGATACGACGTTTATCCAGATTATTTGACGGTCAATGGGGAAAATTGTCAAAGTTGGGCGAGACGGAACAAGAAGGAATTGCCGGACGTATGATAAGGAACTATCCTCAACTATTCAGCAATTCTGCCAAGATTGAAGCAATAGCAACCTATGTTCCCCGCAGCATAAATAGTATGGACGCTTTTCTTTCTTGCAAGATAAGGCATAATCCAGCTTTACAGGTACAGCGAAGTGAAGGAAAACAATATAATCATATCCTTCGTTTTTTTGATCTGAATAAATCTTATGTCAATTATAAAGAGAAAGGTGACTGGCTTCCTATATACAAAGCTTTTGTACACAAGAAAATATCTCCAGTTCCTATAATGAAGAAGTTTCTTCTTAATCCGGAACAATATCTGGATAAAGAGGCAGAGGAATTTGTCATGGCTTTATTTTCTGTTGCGGCTATTCTTCCTGATACAAGCATCCCATTAAATTTGGAAGACCTTTTTACACTTGATGAATGGCATCGTTATTGGCAAACCCAGAATTTGCGACAATTTATGAGTAAGAGCTCTGCACCTGTCGGTAAGATGTTACCGGGTGCAATCGCTTGGCCTTTGCTTGCTGAATTCATTCGTTCTGCTCAAGAGGTGATAAGTGGGAAATCCGATTATCAGGCTAACTTTCGTTTTGCTCATGCAGAAACAGTTATACCTTTTGTGTCGTTGATGGGCATAGAAAAAACTGATGTACAGGTTTGCCGGCCCGATTCCGTTTCAGTCTATTGGAAGGATTATGAAATATCTCCAATGGCCGCTAATGTACAGTGGCTTTTCTATCGTGACAGAGACCAAAGAATTTGGGTTAAGATTCTGTTAAATGAAGAAGCAGCAGCGCTTCCTATATCAACCTCTTGTTTCCCATATTACTCTTGGGAAAAAACTCGTATATTCTTTAATCAGCGAATCGAAATGGCTAAAAAAACACTTTCAGTTTTCAATGAATAGAATAAGCCATTTTTTAGTTTTGATTATATTTGAAAAAAACATTTTTTCTATTTACCAATGAATGACAGATACATAGATAGTGGTGGTTACAGTTAAATAAGGTTGCCTAGGTGAGGTATAAATTGATGTAAGAATGAGGTTAAAGCTAAAAATAAGTATTATACTTACCCTAATATGTACCATGAGCCAATTTTATAACGCCTATCTTTAAATACAATAATCGAATCACATAAAATTCTCTTAAGGTTTCAACGGTAAGCGGTGAGGCAGACGGATGTGTTATCTTATGTTTGTGTAGTAAGTCAATCTGTTCCCATCACTTCTTCCCAAACTGAAAATGTAGTAAATGACCATTTTAATATAACTTGTGGATGAAATAGTGTATTCTTCTAAAACACAAGGACAATAATAATTTCATGATTGTAGAATATCTTCCAACTTGTAAAAGTAATAACAGTACATTGTTGAGTTGTCATAGGGGTGAGTGTTTCACTTTTGTATATCACTCTGATGACAATTTGGAATACCTGAGCTATCACTCCGAACAGCACCACCAACTCCATTTCTGACATCCATACATTACCCTTCGGGATATTCACTCTGCCGTTTTCTCTGATTGTTATAATTGTTCGTTCCATGAGTAATATAGCCACTGAGATTTCAGTAGATGACTGGTTAAGTCTGTTGCCAAACGTTATCAAATCCAGGTCTATTTTTCAGATGGTTATCATAACATACTTCTATGCAGTGATAATTTCGTATGCCGCAATACTCGGCTTATACTCTCAACGAGAATACGCCTACTGGGAGTAAGGGTCGCAAATCCATGACGTGCGCAATAAGACATTACTGCCCATGCGTGACCGGGCAATGTCCTTAAGTTTCGACAGAATATTTTGGATGCTGTGTTATAGGTACAGACAGATTTTGTCACGTAAGAGCTTCTGGAGATTACCATGACGAGAGCTACCTCATCCGTCAGCTTCGCCCTGCGCAATGACGCTGAAAACAAAGAGAGGATTTTCCGTACCTTGAAACAGGCAAACAGAAAATGAAAGGTTACCACCGAACTGCTCGGAATCGAACGTACAACACTGTATAGCAAACTGGAAGAAGTATGGATTGAAGTATAAATTCCAGCAATAATAGTCGGTAATTCACTAAGAATTGATATTACGCTTAAACCGGATTTATTTGGTGATGGCAAAAAGACCTCCACGTAAAAAACACAGGACGGTGTGATGTGCTTCTGATTTTTATTCGTAATTTTGTACTAAAGAGAGTGATATTGACAGCAATGCACAACAAAGCCCAGAAACGATAGCCAATCTGTTACGCTATTTAACCCTTCTTTCAAACTTCCTAAGACAAAGAAGATTAAAAAAAATCTTCCAGAAATACAACGAAAAGGTTTAGTATTGAAGAAGGTAAAAACAACAAACAAATCGTTATTATTTTACAATTTATGGTTACAATATATTTGGATAAACAAGTTTTCAGTCATCTATTTAATGCAAAAGAAGAAAAGTATTCTCTTTTGCGTGAAAAGATATTATCTCACAAAGATGAGTTTATTTTCTTCTACTCAAATGCTCATTTATTTGATTTGCAAGATGATAAAACGGATATTAAATATACTGAAATGGAATATATGCAATCGATAGTAAGTGGATATCATTTAATATACGAAAACCATAAACAGGAAGTTATAAAGCAATCCCCACGCAATGCTTTCGAAACTATAGGCAAAATAGAGGATTTCTCTTGGCTTGAAAATTTTGATTTTTCACAAATAACAGAAGAACAGCGGAATGTTATCAATAACATTGTTGATATTAGCATTAAGGATTTAAAAGGTGAATTAGATTTTGATTGGCTAAAAAAAAGAGCCCCAATTTCAGTCGATGAACTCCAAATGGACATATCAACTTTTACATCATTAATGAAATTCGTCTCCCACTATTTTTATGAGAATAAGGAGTCATACAAAATTATGAGAGACAATACTATTGCTAGATATAATCCGACATCAATTAAAGCGGAAGGTGAAAATATTTTTAACGAGCAGTTAGCCTCATCTCCATTAGGATTATCCTTTCTAGATATTATTCAAGCCTCTTTAACTCAAACAGGATTATCATACACTGATTTTGCAACGGTATATTATATGTCATATATACTTCTTGATCTATTTGGAGTTAATAAAGAAACCCGGAAGAAGGTTAAGTTTAGAAATATGCAAGTCGACTGTTACCACAGTTTCTTCGGCTCATACTGCGATTGCATGGTTAGTGATGACGAAGGTATGCGCCTCAAGAGCAAAACATTATACAAACTTTTCAATTTCAACACTAAAGTATATTCAATAGATGAGTTTATAGAAAAATTTGATGAAGCAATAAATAACAATAAAAAATCTGCGCGTGAATATTTTGATGAAGTTCTTAGCGATTATATTACAAGGCAAGTAACTAGAGTCGAAACAAAATCTGGGCAATTTTTAACTTACCTGAGTACTTCTTATAAATACTTCGGATATTTTAACTGCATGATAGAAAGAAAATCAAAAGATGAGACGGTTATTATACTCCATAAGAACAACGACTTGAAGCAACCTATTCTGGCGAAAGAATTAGAGATTATAACAAATAGGATTGTTAGAGTGTTTAATGATATGGGAGCTACCTTTACTTTATTCGATGAAGCAGTAGAAATCCCTCTATTAAAAGCTGACAATTGGAATAGATTTCTAACGTTAAATGATGCTGATGTGTGTTTAACTAAATTCAAAGATACACCTATGTTGTGTTTATGGATTAAGTTAAAGCAGCCAATATTACAAAATAAAAATTGAAGAAATTAAAGATTCCTGCAACAAGCCACTGACGAGGATATAGTGGTTTCCGATTTGTGTCTGCTCGCTAGTATGTATCAACTTGTTGCGTTGAATACGCAAGGAGAGCAAAAGTTTATTTTTCATCAGATTAGGATATATGACATCCAAAAATAGCGAGCCATCAGCTACGGATCCTATCAAAATAGTTTTTTATGCATTATTCTACAGTAAAAGCCAGTATTTACTTTTTTCACTGCTAGAAAGAACAAGAACTATAGAATAAGAAAACACAAACATCATATGCTAAAAATATCATACATCCTCTCGAAAAAACAACAATCTTTGATTATAATTTTTTCCAGTGCTCGCATCTTACAGACCTATAGAACTCACTAAAAGAGTTTTCCAACAAAACACATATTAACAGCGATGTAGTCATATAGCTCAAAGAGCGAAGGCTATTGTATTTCCTCCATTCTAAAGAGAGGTTGTGCCAGAGTTTTGACACAACCTCCTACTAGATAATTCTAAATAGAGATATGAAAATCCATCTTTATCTGTGACATCTCACGTATCACTGTACGATCCAGCACACGTGCATAATGACGGGTCATCTGGACATTGGTATGCCCTAACATCTTAGCAACGCTCTCTATCGAGACACCATTGGCCAGAGCAAATGTGGCAAAAGTATGACGCCCAACATGGGTGGTCAATGTTTTTTTAATACCACAAATATCAGCCAGTTCCTTGAGGTATGCATTCATTTTTTGATTACAAAGCACCGGAAAAAGCACACCATGTTTCTTACAATATTCATTGGTGGAATACTTTTCCAAAATCTTCAATGGTATTTCCATTAATGGAATATTACACATGATTTTGGTCTTCTGTCTCCCCTTTCGTATCCACCTGACACCGTTCGAGTCCTCCACGATATGTTCCTTTCTCAAACCATGAATATCCGAGAAAGCCAAACCGGTGAAACAACAGAACACAAAAATATCCCGTACCTGACTTAACCGTGGAATATCAATTTCCTTCGATATCAGCTTCTGGATTTCTGAATCTTCCAAAAAGTCCGGTTCCACCTTATCCAATGAGAATCTAATTTCTAAAAACGGATCGTTCTTCATCCATCCCTTAGCCAAAGCAATACGGATAATCTTCTTAAAATTCTTCAAATATTTGGTGGCTGTGTTATGACAACACTTTTTCTCTGTCTTAAGCCAAAACTCGTAATCCTCAATAAACTGGCGGGAAACTTCATCCAAAAGAACATCTTTCTTATGATATGTCTCCCAGACAAAATCCCGGGTATGCTTCAAGGATGTCTCATAACGCTGCACGGTTGCAGGCGCCATGTCCGTACCGGACAATTGGACACATTTATCATTATGCTCACGGAAAACCTCAAACAGAGTACGTTGTACGGGGGCATCCTTACCCTGGAAACGATCCAGAACACTGTTGGCAGAAACGGATACCTCCTCTATTTCCAGTTCACGTTGAATCTTCATTATCCTCAAACGGATAGAGTCAAGATACAGATTCAGTTCCTTGTACTCACGCTTCTTTTCCAGGGCCTTTCCTTTTGCCGCACTCCAGAACTCCGGAAGAATTGTTTTCTTCACTGAAGCATCAACCCGGACTCCATTCACTGTAATTCTCATCATTATCGGAGCCTCACCGTTCCGATTCAATTTCGTCCTACGAATGTAGAACAATAGACAAAATGTTGTTCTTTCCATCTTACTTGTTTTTTAATCACAAAACTAAATTTCCAAGAGCAACAAGTCAAGATGCAAAGCACTGATAAACAATGAATTATTTACTTAATAGGTGTACCTGGCATTGAAGGCAATCAGGTACACCGAATAGTACACCGAAAGAATGCTTTGATATGCTTATTTTTGCTATGCACCAAAAACAAAAAATCCCCGTAAAGTATTAATTTACAGGGATTTTCTTTGTTTTGCAATTCTTTCCAGCGGAGAGACAGGGATTCGAACCCCGGGTACCTCGCAGTACAACGGTTTTCAAGACCGCCGCAATCGACCACTCTGCCACCTCTCCAAGACTTCTTTTCAGAAGTGCTTTCCGTTGAAAGCGTTGCAAAGGTACGACTTTATTTTAAATAAGCAAATAGTTTACCAGTTTTTTTGCTATAAAATTTTCAAATCGTATTTTTGCATACGAATAATAAACGAAAGAAATAAATCATGATATACCCTCAGAATTTCGAACAGAAAATAGGTTTCGATTCCATCCGTCATTTACTAAAAGAGAAATGTCTCAGCACATTAGGTCAAGAAAGAGTAGATGAAATGAACTTCTCAGAATCCTTTAAGGATATTAATGAATGGCTGGAACAGGTGATGGAATTCATGCGCATCATACAAGAGGAAGACAGTTTTCCCGACCAATATTTTTTTGATGTACGACCATCACTAAAACGTATCCGCGTAGAAGGTATGTATTTGGATGAGCAAGAACTGTTTGATTTACGCCGTTCTTTAGAAACAATTCGTGATATCATCCATTTTCTGACACTGACCTCGAATGACGAAGAACAAGAAAAAGAAAACTCCCCCTACCCTGCCCTACAAAAACTGGCAGGAGATATTATCGTGTTTCCTCAACTCATTACGCGTATAAACAACATCTTAGACAAATTCGGAAAAATCAAAGACAACGCTTCTTCCGAATTATTACGCATCCGCAGAGAGTTGGCCTCGACAGCCGGAAGCATATCACGCAGTTTGAATGCAATTCTACGCAACGCTCAAGCAGAAGGTTATGTTGATAAAGATGTAACTCCTACCATGCGTGACGGAAGACTCGTCATCCCTGTCGCACCGGGATTAAAACGGAAAATCAAGGGAATTGTACACGATGAATCATCCACCGGCAAAACAGTTTTCATAGAACCGGCCGAAGTAGTGGAAGCAAACAATAGAATACGGGAATTGGAAGGAGAAGACCGCCGGGAAATCATCCGTATCCTGACAGATTTCTCTATCATAATCCGCCCACAGGTCCCCGCCATCCTCCAGTCATACGAGTTTTTGGCAGAAATTGATTTCATCCGTGCCAAAGCCCATTTTTCCATTCAGACGAACGCCACCAAACCATCATTGGAAGACAAACAGATTTTGGACTGGACCATGGCCATACACCCACTATTGCAACTCTCGCTGGCCAAGCATAATAAAAAGGTTGTTCCTCTAGATATAGAACTAACTCAAAATCAACGTATCCTAATTATATCCGGACCGAATGCCGGAGGTAAATCCGTTTGTCTGAAGACTGTGGGATTACTACAATATATGTTACAATGTGGTATGCCGGTTCCGATGCATGAACGTAGCCATGCCGGATTATTCGGCAGTATCTTTATAGACATAGGTGACGAACAAAGTATCGAAGACGATCTGAGTACCTACTCCTCACACCTTACCAACATGAAAACAATGATGAAAAGCTGTAACGAACGCAGCCTTATCCTCATTGATGAATTCGGCGGAGGTACAGAACCACAAATTGGAGGAGCCATAGCTGAAGCTGTGTTGAAACGTTTCAATGAAAAGGGCACATTCGGCGTTATCACCACTCATTATCAAAATTTGAAACATTTTGCCGAAGATCACGAAGGAGTGGTTAATGGTGCCATGTTATATGACAGGCATTTAATGCAAGCTTTATTCCAATTACAAATAGGAAATCCGGGAAGTTCATTTGCAGTAGAAATAGCTAGGAAAATAGGTTTACCGGAAGAAGTAATAGCCGACGCATCCGAAATTGTAGGGAGTGAATATATCAATGCTGATAAATATCTACAAGATATCGTACGTGACAAACGTTATTGGGAAACCAAGCGTCAGAACATCCGCAAACGAGAAAAACAGATGGAAGAAACCATCGCCAAATACGAAGAAGAACTACAGGAACTGGAGAAAAGTCGTAAAGAGATTTTACGAAAGGCCAAAGAAGATGCGGAAAAATTGATACAGGAATCAAATGCCCGAATTGAAAATACCATCCGTATCATCAAGGAAGCACAAGCCGACAAAGAACGTACACAATCGGCACGTCAGGAACTGACTGATTTTAAAAATCAGATAGAAGATATCGAGAAAAAGAACAAGGAAGATGAAATCATCCGGAAAATGGAAAAACTCCGTGAAAAACAAGAGCGGAAAAAAAACAAAAAGGATAAAGCCAAAACGGAATCTTCCCAACTGTCAATACCCAAAGAACAGCCTATCACTGTAGGTAGCACTGTAAAGATCAAAGGTCAATCCAGTGTCGGAGAAGTACTAGGAATTAATGGCAAAAATGCAATAGTTATGTTCGGAATGATAAAAACCAATGTAAAACTGGATAAGCTGGAACGTAGCACACCAATACAGCCCACCCAGAAAACAATGGTAAAAAGTACCTTCGTCAGCAGTGAAACACAAGATCGGGTATATGAAAAGAAACTAAATTTCAAACAAGATATTGATGTACGCGGTATGCGTGGCGATGAAGCGATACAGGCAGTAACTTATTTTATCGATGATGCCATACTATTGGGAATAGACCGTGTACGTATCCTTCACGGAACAGGTACAGGCATACTGCGCACCCTGATTCGCAGCTATTTGGGAAGTGTTCCAGGAGTAGCACACTATCAAGACGAACACGTACAATTTGGTGGGGCAGGTATTACTGTAGTAGACTTAAAATAAACACATAGCGGATTTGCAAATTTAGGCAAAGCGTAGCGAATTAGCTGAAAAAGCGTTCGTTACGCTATATTTTTCTCTTGGCGAAAAGCCAAAGAAAACCACGATACAGCCAAACGGTGCAGAAGTTCAGTTACCACCTCATTACCCCCGTAACGGGTACGGATTTCTTGCTAAATGGTTCTTTTTCTGCGATTTGCGTAATTCTACATAGCTGTCGGTAACTCACTATAAACTAATTTTGTAACCCAATAAAGGAGTGAGTTATGCGAAGTACATTCAAG
>ENA-ORID01000174-ORID01000174.1-human-gut-metagenome-genome-assembly--contig:-NODE-174-length-13992-cov-6.40382_pt1 | contig 13992 bp, 10 predicted proteins | sample MGYA00243028_ERZ508742 | MGnify/ENA primary metagenome ERZ508742 (study PRJEB26277, sample SAMN04329837) | human gut metagenome | biome: human-associated habitat | host: Homo sapiens | place: USA... | reverse complement strand
AAAATCTGTCTGCAAAGATGATACTTTTTAAGTTTGTATCAAAAGAAAAATCATCGCCGCCCGTTAAAAAAACCAAAAGTTCAGGATATTTATGTTTCATCGCCGTTATGTAACCCGAAATTTCATATTCCATACCTTTCAGCACTCCTTCGCGCATTGCCGTATCGGTATCGCTGCCCAACGACAGGCGCCGTCCCTCCCGAAGCACCAGCGGAAGCCTTCCTGTGAACTCATGGAGCGCCCTAAAGCGCATCTGCACGCCCGGCGAAATATTTCCGCCATGATAACGTCCGGCGGCATCAATAAATTCTAAAGTAAAGCAAGTCCCGGCATCTATAACCAGAATATACTTGCCAGGATACTGTTCGTATGCGCCCACCACAGCCGCCATCCGGTCATATCCCAAGGTTTCGGGCGTTTCGTAAAGATTCTCCACCGGAAGCAATGTTTTTTCATTTAGCCACAACAATGAAACGGGTAAACTTTTCAGTTGTGCCGACACCCGTTCATTCAAATCGATAACGGTAGCCACGATTGCCTTCTCGACAGCATATTTCGCACATATATCCGACAGACATTCAAGCGTTTGATTAGAATCATAGAGTATTTCTACAATATCCTTATCTTTAAACACCGCTATCTTTGCAACGGTATTACCTATATCGATAATAAGATTCATTCTGCATATATTTAAAGCGGCGCAAAGATAGCACTTTTTTCCTTTGCTCCACATGCATAAAAGAAAAAGGTTCTCCTATGACAATTGCTGTTTTAAGATTTAAAGTCTATCTTTGTAACGAATTACAAGATACACTCTTGATTAAATCAATGATAATAAAAAAGACAAATGAAGTTATCTCCATCGGTTTTCCGTTCACTTATTTTTCTTTTCTTCAGCCTGTCCGTCGTCACTATGCAGGCACAAGAACCAAAAAGAGTTATTCCGGACTCTATACGTATCAGTCTGTTGACATGTGCCTCGGGAGAAGAAATATATTCCCTTTTCGGACATACGGCTATACGGTACGAAAACTATACCCGCGGCATTGACGCAGTATTCAATTACGGCATATTTAACTTCAATGCTCCCAACTTCATCCTTCGTTTTGCCTTGGGTGAAACGGACTACCAATTGGGAGTAACCGATTATGAACGCTTTGCCGCAGAATATTATTACCTGGAACGCGATGTCTGGCAGCAAGAGCTGAATCTCACTGTACAAGAGAAAGAAAAGTTGATTATGTTACTTGAAGAGAATTACCGCCCCGAAAACCGGATATATCGTTATAACTTCTTTTACGACAACTGTGCCACACGTCCGCGCGATTTAATAGAAAAATCCATTGACGGTACGCTGCAATACGCAGATGACATGACAGACACTGATTCCGGCATTTCTTTCCGAGACCTGCTGCACAAATACAGCAAGGGGCATCCCTGGTCGCGTTTCGGCATGGACTTATGTATGGGCAGCCAAGCCGACAGAACCATCAACCGCAGACTGATGATGTTTGTACCTTTCTATGTACAAGAGTACTTCAACCAAGCCCGCATTGTAAACAAAGAAGGAGAAGCACGCCCTTTGGTACTGAATGAAGAGAAAATAATAGTAACCGGCAACGAAGAAGCGGAACAGCCTTCCGATGGCTTCACCCCTATGCAGACCGCCCTGCTCCTTCTTATACTGACCGCAGCCGCCACCATCTACGGCATACGCCGGAAGAAAACGCTTTGGGGAATCGATTTTGCGCTGTTCTTTGCCGCCGGAACGGCGGGATGTATATTGGCATTCCTTGCCTTGTTCTCCCAACATCCTGCCGTCAGTCCCAATTATCTGCTGTTTGTGTTCCATCCGCTTCATCTTTTCTGCCTGCCTTGTATGCTGAACAGAGTGCGAAAAAGGAAAAGAAGCCGTTATATGCTGGCGAACTTTATTGTTTTAACACTTTTTATATTGCTTTGGCTCGTAATACCGCAAAGATTTCCGTTAGCAGTGTTACCTTTGGCACTTTGTTTGCTAATACGTTCTGCAAGCAACCTAATTCTCACATACGATAAGAAATAATGAAGAAAGGACTGATAACTTCCATACTCGCACTGACATTCGGCAGCCTGCAAGCCCAGCCACTGCCGCCATCTCCGAAACTGGTGGTGACGTTGACAATAGACCAACTGCGTACAGACTACATGGAAGCATTCTCGTCATTGTATGGAGAAAAGGGGTTTAAACGGCTGTTAAGGGAAGGGAAAGTATTCCGCCAGGCTGACTATTCTTTCAATGTCACCGACCGCGCTTCTGCCATTGCCGCTCTCTACACGGGTACCACACCGTCCATGAACGGCATCATAGCCGAACGTTGGTTTGACCCCAAAACCCTGCGTCCGAAGAATTGTGTAGACGACTCCGCTTTCATGGGTAACTATACCGACCAGAACACCGCCCCTACCCAACTGTTGACTTCCACTTTTGCCGACGAACTTAAAATAGCCACTAAAAACGCCGCACTGGTATATGCCATTGCCCCCTTTCGCGATGCTGCCGTCCTTTCGGCCGGACATAGCGGTAACGGCGCATTCTGGCTGAATCACCAAACCGGCAAATGGTGCGGCACAACCTATTACGGCGAGTATCCCTGGTGGCTGAGCCAATACAACGACGGGCAATCACCCGACTTCCGCATCAAGGAGATGGAGTGGAATCCTCTTCACCCCATCACAAGCTATACATTCCTGCCCGAATGGCGCACCATCCCTTTCAAGTATAGATTTGAAACAGAAAAGGACAACAAGTACCGCCGGTTGATAACCAGCCCGCTCATCAACGATGAAGTGAACCGTGTGACAGAGGATTTGCTGGATAAAAGCAATATCGGCAAGGACGACATCACTGATTTGCTTGCAATCACTTATTATGCAGGCAACTACAATCACCGTAGCACGCAAGAGTGTGCCATGGAAATGCAAGACACCTACGCCCGCTTAGACCAAAGCATCGCCCGCTTGCTGGATATGCTGGAAAGCAAAGTAGGCCTGCAAAACGTACTGTTATGCATCGCGTCCACAGGATATGCCGACCCGGACGGAGCAGACATAGGCATCTACCGTATTCCCGGAGGAGAATTCCATCTGAACCGTTGCGCCACTTTGCTGAACATGTATCTGATGGCTACTTACGGTGAAGGACAATATGTAGAAGGCTTTTATAATCAACAGATATATCTCAATCATAAATTAATAGAGGAGAAGCAGTTGAATCTTGCCGAAATACAACAAAAGTCGGCAGAATTTCTGGTGCAGTTCAGCGGAGTTAACAAAGTATATTCCGCCTACCAACTACTGCTGGGTTCCTGGGCTCCGCAGATGGAGCACATACGCAACGGGTTCCACCGCCACCGCTCCGGCGACTTGATTATTGAAGTCTTGCCGGGCTGGACCGTTATGCAGGAAAACAGCAATGACAACCGCGTAGTACGCGCTGCCACCATAGCCACTCCCCTCATTCTTCTTGGCAAAGGAATAAAGCCGGAAATTATCCGCATGCCGGTTGCCATAGACCGCGTTGCTCCCACCCTATCGAGTGCGATGCGCATCCGCGCCCCCAATGCGTGCACAGCCGCACCGCTCAATTAAGGAACAAACTCCGCATTCTCCGTGGCAAGTCCTTAAAATAATCAGTGCAACTTTACATTATCTATTGCAAAATCAGTAACTTTGCACGCCATATAAACTTTAGTAAATAATAATAAAAACAAATACATAATGGGATTTAATGAATTTTTAAGCTCGATTTTCGGAAATAAGGCTACCCGTGACATGAAGGAAATAAAGCCGTGGGTAGACAAAGTAAAAGCCGCTTATCCGGAAATAGCCGCATTGGACAATGATGCCCTGCGTGCCAAAACCGAAGAACTGAAGGCATACATCCGTAACTCGGCAGCGGAACAACGCTCCAAAGTGGAAGAACTGAAAGCAAGCGTTGAAAACACGGAACTGGAAGAACGCGAAGAACTCTTTGCTCAAATAGACAAACTGGAAAAAGAGATACTGGATATTTACGAAAAAGCATTGGACGAGGTGCTGCCCGCTGCTTTTTCCATCGTAAAGGAAACTGCCAAGCGTTTTTCCGAAAATGAAGAAATCACGGTAACCGCTACGGAGTTCGACCGCCATCTGGCTGCTACCAAAGATTTCGTACGTATTGAAGGCGATAAGGCCATCTACCAGAACCACTGGGTAGCCGGTGGCAATGATACGGTATGGAACATGGTACACTACGACGTACAGTTGTTCGGCGGTGTGGTACTGCACAAAGGCAAGATTGCGGAAATGGCAACCGGTGAAGGTAAGACTTTGGTGGCTACTCTGCCCGTATTCCTCAATGCACTGACCGGAAACGGTGTACACGTGGTAACCGTGAACGACTATCTGGCAAAGCGTGACTCCGAATGGATGGGTCCTCTTTATATGTTCCACGGTTTGAGCGTGGATTGCATCGACAAGCACCAGCCCAACTCCGACGCACGCCGCCAGGCTTATCTCGCAGATATCACTTTTGGTACGAACAACGAATTCGGTTTCGACTATCTGCGCGATAACATGGCTATCAGCCCGAAAGACCTGGTACAACGCCAGCACAATTACGCCATCGTCGATGAGGTGGACTCCGTATTGATTGACGACGCCCGTACTCCGCTGATTATCTCCGGTCCGGTACCCAAAGGCGACGACCAGCTCTTCGAGCAACTCCGTCCGCAGGTAGAACGCCTGGTAGAAGCACAGAAGAAACTTGCCACGCAATACCTTGCCGACGCCAAACGCCTGATAGCTTCAAACGACAAGAAAGAACAGGAAGAAGGATTCCTTGCCCTGTACCGCAGCCACAAGTGCTTGCCGAAGAACAAGGCATTGATTAAGTTCCTCAGCGAGCAGGGTATCAAAGCCGGTATGCTCAAAACCGAGGAAATCTACATGGAGCAGAACAACAAGCGTATGCACGAGGTTACCGACCCGCTGTATTTCGTAATCGATGAAAAGTTGAACAGCGTAGACCTCACCGACAAGGGTGTAGACTTAATTAGCGGTAACTCCGCCGACCCTACGTTCTTCGTACTTCCCGACATCACCGCCCAGCTCTCCGAACTGGAAAATGAAAAAGACCTGACGGATGAGGAACGCCTTGCCAAGAAAGACGCCCTTATGACCAACTTCGCCATCACGAGCGAGCGTGAACATACCATCACCCAACTGTTGAAAGCTTACACCATGTTCGAGAAAGACGACGATTACGTGGTTATCGACGGTCAGGTGAAGATTGTGGACGAACAGACCGGACGTATCATGGAAGGCCGCCGCTACTCCGACGGCTTGCATCAGGCCATCGAAGCCAAAGAAGGCGTGAAAGTGGAAGCCGCCACACAGACCTTTGCAACGATTACGCTGCAAAATTACTTCCGTATGTATCACAAGCTGTCCGGTATGACCGGTACTGCCGAAACGGAAGCAGGCGAACTTTGGGACATCTACAAACTGGATGTAGTCGTTATCCCGACCAACCGCCCCATTGCCCGCAACGATATGAACGACCGCGTTTACAAGACCAAACGTGAAAAATATAAAGCCGTTATCGAAGAGATTGAGAAAATGGTGGCAGCTGGACGTCCTGTCCTGGTGGGTACTACTTCCGTTGAAATCTCCGAAATGCTGAGCAAGATGCTGACTATGCGCCATATCGAGCACAGCGTACTGAATGCGAAGCTGCACCAGAAGGAAGCCGACATCGTAGCCAAAGCCGGTTTGAGTTGCGCCGTAACCATTGCCACTAATATGGCGGGTCGTGGTACGGACATCAAGCTGAGCCCGGAAGTAAAAGCTGCGGGCGGTCTTGCCATTATCGGTACGGAGCGTCACGAGTCGCGCCGTGTAGACCGCCAGTTGCGTGGTCGTGCCGGACGTCAGGGTGACCCCGGTTCATCCGTATTCTTCGTGTCTTTGGAAGACGACCTGATGCGTCTGTTCTCTTCCGACCGTATTGCCGGCGTTATGGACAAGCTCGGTTTCAAGGAAGGCGAAATGATTGAGCACAGCATGATTTCCAAGTCTATCGAACGTGCACAGAAGAAAGTGGAAGAAAACAACTTCGGTATCCGTAAACGCCTGCTGGAATACGACGATGTGATGAACAAACAGCGTACCGTAGTCTACAAAAAATGCCGACATGCTTTGATGGGAGATCGGATCGGTATGGACATTGTGAACATGATTTGTGACCGTTGTGTCAATGCGATCGAAGCTCCTACCTATGAAGACTGCAAGATGGATCTTCTTCAGACACTTGCCATGGAAACTCCGTTCACGGAAGAGGAGTTCCGCAACGAGAAAAAGGAGAAACTTGCCGATAAGGCTTTTGATGCTGCCATGGAACTTTTCAAACGCAAAACCGAACGTATGGCACAAATCGCTTATCCGGTTATCAAGCAGGTATACGAGAATCAAGGACACATGTACGAAAACATCCTGATTCCCATTACAGACGGCAAGCGCATGTATAACATCTCCTGCAACCTGAAAGCCGCTTATGAAAGCGAATGCAAGGAAGTAGTGAAAGCGTTTGAGAAGTCTATCCTGCTGCATGTCATCGATGAAGCATGGAAAGAAAACCTGCGCGAACTGGATGACTTGAAACACTCCGTACAGAATGCCAGCTACGAACAGAAAGACCCGTTGTTGATTTACAAGCTGGAGTCTGTAAACCTGTTCGATACAATGGTAGACAAGATAAACAATCAGACAGTTTCCATCCTGATGCGCGGACAAATCCCGGTACAGGAACCGCAGGAAGTTCGTCAGGCAGCTCCCGAACAACGTCAGGATTTAAGCAAATATCGCGAGCAAAAGCAAGACCTGACCGACCCGAACCAGCAAGCCGCTGCCCAGCAGGATACGCGCGAACAGCAGAAACGCGAACCTATCCGCGTAGAAAAGACGGTGGGACGTAACGACCCTTGTCCTTGCGGAAGCGGTAAGAAGTACAAGAACTGTCACGGAAAGAATGCATAAAATAGCAATTAGGAGTTAGTGATTAAGGGTTCATTGAGTACCAATCTTAATCACTAAACAAAAATCGAAAATCACTATTATAAGAGCCTCGAACGGTTAAAAACTGTTCGAGGCTTTTATTTATTCAAGTAAAAGATTACTTTTGTTTTTCAGAACTAAGAATAAAAGACTATGACTAAATACTCTTATTACCTGTTACTGTCTTGTTTGATGTTTTTGGCGAGTTGCCAAACCGTCGAACCGCTTGCCATAGATTATATGTTACCGGCGGATGTAAGTTTCCCACCGAGTTTGAAACGGGTAGCCATTGTCAATAACATGCCTGAAGTTCCGGACAACAAGCCTATTCTTGCCAAAGAGAAGAAAAAAGACGATTTTGAGATAGCCAGCAGAACAGATTATTACAACGGCAATGCCGCCATTGCCACGGAATCCCTTGCCGAAGCCCTTGCCCACGAGAACTACTTCAACGAAGTGGTTATCTGCGATTCGGCCTTACGTGCCCACGATGTCACTCCCCGCGAAGGAGCGCTGTCACAAGAAGAAACAAACCGGTTGGTGCATGACTTGGACGTAGATTTCCTCATCGCATTGGAAAACGTACAGATACGCTCTGTCCGCAAAATAAAGTACATGCGCGACTGGGGCATTTATTACGGCACGGTAGATGCCCGGATATATCCTACTGTCAGGATTTACCTGCCCAACCGCAGTACCCCTATGGCTACAATCAACGCTAACGACAGCATTTTCTGGGAAGAAACCGGAAACGGTCCCTTTGTACAAGGCAACCTCATCAGTGAAGAAGAACTGATAAAACAAGCTTCTGATTTTGCCGGAACCATACCGGTAAAAAAACTGCTGCCGTATTGGAAAACCGCCAACCGCTATCTGTTCTGCGGCGGTTCCGTAAACATGCGCGATGCCGCCGTATATGCCCGGGACAAGCAATGGAACACAGCCATCGGGCTATGGAAGCAGACCTATGCCACCCAAAAAGGAAAGAAAAAGATGCAGGCAGCCTATAACCTTGCTGTCGGCTATGAAATGCAGGACAGTATTGCCGCCGCTCTCGACTGGGCGTTGAAAGCGCAAGCCGAAGCACGTATCGTAGACGGCGTGGATAAAATAGATTTGACTCACCTTGGCAAAGCGGATATCCCCTACTACGTCCTTACAACACTTTACGCCACCGAATTAAAGGAGCGGAAAGAAGGCTTATCGCGCCTAAATATGCAAATGCAGCGATTTAATAATGATTTTTAGTCAAATACTGTAAATGTAATTGTTTTTTTTATACCTTTGAACATCCATTAAGTAAAGAAAAGCAATTATGAAACTCAGTCAACCGGCATTATCTCTTCTCGAAGAAACTATCAAACAGGCAATCGGCAAGTACGCTTGCGGTTGTGAGCAGACAGTCGTTACGGATATCCATCTGCAAGCCAACCAAAGTTCGGGCGAATTTTCCATATTCGACGATGATGACAAAGAACTCGCCAGTACCACCATAGAAGAATGGATGACATACGAAGGCGATGATTTCTACGAAAACATGGAACGCATCCTGAGCAATCTGCTCTGCAACCTCAAGAACCGGGGTGCTTTTGACAAGCTGACCATCATGAAGCCTTTCTCTTTCGTATTGGTAGATGACGACAAGGAAACCATAGCCGAACTCTTGTTGCTGGACGATGACACCCTGCTGGTAAACGAAGAGCTGCTGAAGGGATTGGATGAGGAGTTGGATGCTTTCCTAAAAGACTTACTGGAGAAATAACGAATCATATACGAATCGTACAACGTACATAAAAAAGGTCCGGACTTTATTGAGTCCGGACCTTTCTTTTATATCGGAGATACTGTCTTACGCTTTCTTCAAAGCGGCAATACTTTCTCTCAGTGAGCTGATGATACTCTCCGCGTCCGCCTGTTTCTTGCGTTCCATTTCGATAACGGCAGCAGGAGCATTATTCACGAACTTCTCGTTACTCAGTTTCTTCAGAACGCCTTGCAGGAAGCCTTCCTTATGCTTCAATTCAGCTTCCATACGGGCTATTTCGGCTTCCACATCAATCATGTTGCCCAAAGGAACGGCAAATTCCGTTGTGCCTACCATGAAAGCGGCAGCGCCGTCGGCCTTAGCCTCAACTGCGGTTACGGCAGAAAGGTTGCACATCTTGATAATGACAGCATCGAAAGCAGCCACCGGGTTTTCACCGACAACCTGTAATTCCAACGGTTCTTTTTGGGCGATGTTCTTCTGCAAACGGATAGAACGTACATTACTGATAACCTCTTTCACCACCTCGAACTGCTGTACAAAAGCCTCGTCCACTTCCGTCGACATGGAGATAGGGCTTACCATAAGGCTTTCTCCATCCTTACGGTCGACGATGTGCTGCCACAACTCTTCGGTGATGAACGGCATGAACGGGTGCAGCAGATGCAACAGATTATCAAAGAAACCGATAGTCGTATCGTACACCTTCTTGTTGATGGGCTGTCCGTAAGCAGGCTTAATCATCTCCAGATACCAGGAAGAGAACTCATCCCAGAAGAGCTTGTACACCGCCATCAATGCTTCGCTCAAACGATACTTGCCGAACAGGTCTGCCAATTCGGCAGCCACGGCATTCTGTTTGGACTCGAACCAGCGCATAGCCAGTTCGGCAGCTTCCGGCACAGGCACTTCCTCACTCACTTCCCAGCCCTTAACCAGGCGGAAAGCATTCCATATCTTATTGTTGAAGTTACGTCCCTGTTCGCAAAGCGCATCGTCAAAAAGGATGTCGTTGCCGGCAGGAGCCGAAAGCATCATACCCATACGCACACCATCGGCACCGTAGCGGTCTATCAGGTCAAGCGGGTCGGGTGAATTGCCAAGCGATTTGGACATCTTGCGTCCCAGCTTGTCGCGGACAATACCCGTAAAGTAAACGTTCTTGAACGGCATCTTACCTTCGTATTCATACCCTGCCATAATCATGCGCGCCACCCAGAAGAAGATAATATCCGGCCCCGTTACCAGGTCGCTGGTAGGATAATAATAGTTGATTTCTTCGTTATCCGGATTCAGGATACCGTCGAACAGGTTGTTAGGCCACATCCTGGAAGAAAAGCAGGTGGCGAGACAATCCTCGTCCTGTCGCTAATCCTCTATTTTAAGGGCAGGATTTCCGGTCTTTTCCTGTGCCAGCTTCAAGGCCTCTTCGGGAGTGGCTGCCACCACATATCCGCCTTCCGGCAGGAAGTAAGCGGGAATGCGGTGTCCCCACCACAACTGGCGGCTGATACACCAATCCTTGATGTTCTCCAGCCAGTTCTTATAGGTATTTTTATATTTGGCAGGGTAGAATTTCAAGTCATCATTCATCACCGGGGGCAGAGCCATATCGGCAAAGTGCTGCATCTTGAGGAACCACTGCATGGAGAGCTTCGGCTCGATTGCCACGTTGGTACGTTCGGAGAAACCGACCTTATTGGTATAGGCTTCCACCTTTTCCAGCAACCCGGCACCCTGCAGGTCTTTCTCAATCTGCTCGCGTACATCGAAGCGATCCATGCCTACGTACAGTCCGGCTGCTTCGCTCAGCGTACCGTTGTCGTTGAAGATGTCGATAGCGGGCAGGTTGTATTTCTCGCCCAGCATATAGTCGTTGACATCGTGTGCAGGAGTTACCTTCAGACAGCCCGTACCGAACTCCACGTCTACATAATCATCCTGGATAACAGGAATAACGCGGTTCACCAGCGGCACAATCACTTTCTTACCTTTCAGCCATTGGTTCTTCGGGTCGGCAGGGTTGATACACATCGCCGTATCACCCATGATTGTTTCGGGACGCGTAGTGGCTACCACGGCATAACGCTTGCCGGAAGCGTCGCGATGAACCACTTCGCCTTCGGCTCCCGTCTCACCGGACATGTCATCGTCGGCAACGTAATATTTCAGATAATACAGCTTGCTGTGCTCTTCCTTATAGATAACCTCTTCATCGCTGAGGGCGGTGAGAGCTTTCGGGTCCCAGTTCACCATACGCACACCGCGATAAATCAGCCCCTTGTTGTAAAGGTCTACAAACACTTTAATCACGCTTTCACTGCGTTTCTCATCCATGGTGAAGGCTGTGCGGTCCCAATCGCAGGAAGCGCCCAACTTACGGAGCTGTTTCAGGATGATGCCACCGTGCTCGTCCGTCCATTCCCAGGCATGCTTCAGGAATTCGTCGCGGGTAAGGTCTGTTTTCTTGATGCCCTGTGCGGCAAGCTTGTTCACAACCTTGGCTTCGGTGGCAATGGAAGCATGGTCCGTACCCGGAACCCAGCAGGCGTTCTTGCCTTCCATACGGGCACGGCGTACAAGGATATCTTGGATGGTATTATTAAGCATGTGTCCCATGTGGAGCACACCGGTGACGTTAGGGGGCGGAATGACGATGGTGTAGGGCTCACGACCATCGGGTTTAGAACTGAATAATTTGTGGTCTAACCAATACTGGTACCACTTTCCCTCTACGTCAGCGGGATTGTACTTACTTGCTAATTCCATGTTTCTAAAATCTATATTTTGTTATAATGGGCGCAAAATTAATAAATTAATAGCTTTATCCGGCAAAAGCAATGAAAAGAATTACATACCTTTGCTTTACAAATGATGATTTTATACGGAGTTGCCGTAACAAGCACCCGGTGCCGCTTCGGCTTCGGCTACCGAAACCGGAAGTTTCCACGCAAGGGAACAGCAGTTTCCACGTAAGGAAACCGGAGTATCCACCGCTTGAAACTCCCGTTCCCACAGGGAGAAACAACAGCACCGAAGGCAGGAAACCGGCACGGGCCCCAAAAAGAAGAATAGAATGAAGCGTAACATAACAATAGCAGGAGTGAGATTCAGAGGCAATTCATTACTTTTGATATTTTTTTTGTTGCTCGTATTGTGCGTGCAGACAGTGCCCGGTTTGGGAGATGCCTACGCCATGTACGTATACCCGTCCATCGCCCGGGCACTTTCGTCCTTCTCCCGGCTTGTGCCTTTCGCCATCGGCGACCTGTTCATTGCGCTAAGTATCGCCGGCATACTTCTCTACCCTGTTTACGCACGCTGCATCCGCAAACAGAAATGGAACCGTATCCTGCAGAAAGATGTAAAGTATCTTCTATGGGTGTACGTATGGTTCTATCTGGCATGGGGACTGAATTACTCGCAAAAAAACTTTTACGAGCGGACGCGCATTCCTTACACAGCCTATACTCCTGATAACTTTCGGAGTTTTACAGACAGCTATATCGAGAATCTGAACAGCTCTTACACCGATATTACGTCGGTCGAAAAAGAGCTGGTCTGCCGTGAAAGCGTACGGGTCTATAATCAAATCGGTGACTCCTTAGGCGTTCACCGCCCCTTCCATCAAACGCCCCGCGCAAAGACAATGCTGTTCACCCCACTGATTTCCATGGTAGGCGTCACCGGCAGCATGGGACCTTTCTTCTGCGAGTTCACCCTGAACGGCGACTTGCTCCCCTCGCAATATCCGGCTACTTACGCCCACGAGTTTGCCCACTTATTGGGTATCACCAGCGAGGCGGAAGCCAATTTCTACGCCTATCAGGTATGTACACGCTCGCAAGTGCAGGCCATCCGCTTCAGCGGTTACCTTTCCGTACTGCCGCATGTCCTGAACAACGCCCGCCGGCTCATGGCTGAAGAGGAATACGCGCAGCTCTTCCGGCGCATACGTCCGGAGATTATCGGACTGGCAAAGAAGAACAGCGAGTACTGGATGAAGAAATACAATCCTGTAATCGGCCGCATTCAGGACCGGATATACGACTTATACCTGAAAGGAAACAAGATAGAAAGCGGACGGAAAAACTACTCGGAAGTGGTAGGTCTGCTGATTTCGTATGAGGAATGGAAGAAAAACAGTATCTTTGCGTCAATAATGTTTAATTAAAAAAATAACTCATGCAACATACAAGAAAGGAACAGATGGAAGCCTTCGGCCGCTTCCTCGACATACTCGACGAACTGCGTGTGAAATGTCCCTGGGACAAGAAGCAGACCAACGAAAGCCTGCGTCCCAATACCATTGAAGAGACTTATGAACTATGCGATGCCCTGATGCGCGACGATAAGCAGGATATTTGCAAAGAACTGGGAGACGTGCTGCTCCACGTGGCTTTCTATGCCAAGATAGGTTCGGAAACCGGCGATTTCGACATAAAGGATGTATGCGACCGCTTATGTGAAAAGCTTATCTTCCGCCATCCCCACGTATTCGGTGATGTGAAAGCGGAGACTGCCGGACAGGTATCCGAAAACTGGGAACAGTTGAAACTCAAGGAAAAAGGGGGCAACAAAACGGTGTTGAGCGGTGTGCCCGCCGCCCTGCCCTCGCTCATCAAGGCATACCGCATTCCGGCCTAAGCCCGGAACGTGGGTTTCGACTTGGAAGAACGGGAACAGGTGTGGGATTAAGTAAAAGAAGTAATCGGAGAATACCAAGCCGAAGAGGCCCGCATTGACAAGCAGAAAGCAGAAGAGGAATTCGGTGACGTAATGTTCAGCCTTATCAATGCCGCACGCCTGTATAAAATAAATCCGGACAATGCACTGGAGCATACCAACCAGAAGTTTATCCGCCGCTTCAACTATGTGGAAGCACATAGCATCAAGGAAGGCAGAAACCTGCACGACATGACGCTGGAAGAAATGGATAAATTATGGGAAGAAGCCAAAGCATTGGAAAAGAAAGGAAACTGAAATTCACTTACTATCTGTTTCTTTTCAGGCACGGAATTACATGGATTTCACGGAAAAAGATAAAATAAATCCGTGTAATTCCGCGTCCGAAAGAAATCATCAAGTGTATTTGGACACACTCTCCTTTTAAAGGCACAGTTACAACCTGTAACTGTTCAGAACAGTCATTT